>Ga0255058_10000106_pt1 | contig 49556 bp, 45 predicted proteins | sample Cases_109_9_MG_FD_188637 | JGI IMG/M metagenome (GOLD analysis project Ga0255058, IMG submission 188637) | Seawater microbial communities from Amundsen Gulf, Northwest Territories, Canada - Cases_109_9 | ecosystem: Environmental > Aquatic > Marine > Gulf | place: Canada: Northwest Territories...
TACGCACCGCAATCGGTACTTGATCGCCGCGTTCAAGAGAGTGTCACGGCGCTCGGTATCGTGGTGTTCCTGGTGGGCAGTCTCGCGTCGGCGCAATCCATGTACAAGTATCGCAGCGACAGCGGCGAGTGGATTTATGCGGATCGCCCGTCGGACGACACGCAGGCGCCGCAAGTTCGAGACCTCGGTGCGCGCACCGGCGTCTCCGGGATTACAGTCACCAATGAGCTACTCGGTCGCACTATGGTCTTGAGCGCGAGTAACGACTTCCACGTACCCGTACAAATGGCGTTGGACATCAGGAATATCCAGGGCCTCGAATTTCCCCATCCGGATGACAGGCTGCGCTGGGTGCTGCCGCCGAGAAGCCAAACCGTTGTGCTAAGGTTGGAGATGCTCGCCGAGGGTGACGCGCCGTACCTGGACTATGCGTACGAGTATCTTGCCGGAGAGCCTGGCGTTGAACATCGCCCGGATGATGCGTATCGCGCACCGTTCGCTGTCGCATCGAATTTTTCGGTAACGCAGGCCTATCCGAACGTCGTTACACACACAACGCCCGACTCGTATCACGCGATCGATATTGCGATGCCCGTCGGTACCGACATATTTGCCGCCCGGGACGGAGTGGTGTTTGATGTCGAAAGCGGCAATTTCAGAGGCGGCCTCGATGCAGACGTCGGCGCAGCTAATATCGTGCGGGTGCTGCACGAGGATGGTACCTACGCGGTCTACGCACACCTCAACCGGAATTCCATTCGTGTCGCCCCGGGTGAGTTCGTGCAGCGAGGTCAGTACATTGCGGAATCCGGCAACAGTGGATTCTCGAGCGGGCCACACCTGCACTTCGTTGTCTTGAAGAACGGTGATATGAAGACCGAGTCCGTGCCGGTTCAATTCACCGGCAGTGGTTCAAGCGCTGTTGTTCCTGCCATCGGACAATCACTCACCGCATACTGATCGCGATCAGGTTTTCTCCCCGGATTGGCAGAGTTGTGTTGCGAGCGCCTCCCAGCTCGTAACCGGCAGATCGCAGTGCGTGCCGATGCATCGGTAAGCCACGGTCTCACCGGACACTGGACGCCGTTCTTCGAGCGCGCCAGGGAGGTCGTCCTCAAGTTCCTCAATCGCGAAAACCAGGCGCGATGGTGCGTACAATTTTGCGGCGTCATCGCGCCAGCGGGCGATTTCCCCGGCCGGCCCGCGGAGCACGATGATTTCTGGTGGCGCCAGGTATTCCTCCAGTGCGGCCAGCAGCGATACGTGGCCGTGGGGGTATTCAGACATCGCCTGCCAGGCAGCGCGCAAGGCACTCTCTGCGGCGCTGAGATAGCGGCTATCGCCAAGCAGGTAGCCGAGTCGCTGCAAAGCAAGCGCTGCGATGCCGTTGCCTGAAGGCACAGACTCGTCGGCCAGCGGTTTCGGCCGGTGCATCAGTGGTTCGTGATCGCTGGCGGTGAAATAAAAGCCGCCGTTGTCGCGATCCTCGAAGTACTCGAGCAATGCATCGGCCAGCTGCACGGCGATGCGAAGATGAGCGCTGCTCCAGCGCGCCTGCAACAAATGTAGCAACGCATCGAGAAGAAACGCATGATCATCGAGGTAGGCCGGGCACTTCGATTTGCCGTCCTTGTAGCTGGCGAGCAATCTGCCGCTAACGAACAGCTTACGGGTGATGAAATTCGCGGCGGCGGCGGCCGCGTCAATGAGGTCCTTACGCTGCAAGATTCGTCCGGCGATGGCGAGGCCGCGTATGGCGAGGGCATTCCATGCAGTCAATTGTTTTTCATCACGCTGCGGTGCGACGCGCGCACGTCGATGATCGAAGAGGATCTCGCGGGCGCGCGCGATCGCAGCCTCGATATCAGCCAATGACCGGTTTGAGTCTGCCGCGATATCGGCGAGCGACGCGCGCACGCCAAGATGCCATGCCCCCTCGAAATTTGCGCTCGAGTCGAGCCCGAAGCGGCGAGCAAATATCGCATAGTCATCGGCCTGCAGCAGCTCGGCCACCTTCTCGGGTGTCCACACGTAAAAACGGCCTTCCTCGCCCTCGGAGTCAGCGTCACGCGCGGCGAAGAAACCACCCTCGGGCGAACGCATGTCGGCGAGCATCCAGTCGGCCGTGGCATTCGCGGTATCGGCGAAGAGCTGCTCTCCGGTCGCGAGATGGGCCTCGGCATACAGAGCCAGCAGCGGCCCATTGTCATAGAGCATCTTTTCGAAATGCGGGATCTGCCAATAGCGGTCGACCGCATAGCGGCTAAAGCCGCCGCCGATGTGATCGTAAATGCCACCCTCGGCCATGCGTGTCAGTGTCAGGGTCGCCATGAACAGGGCGTCAATATCGGGTTCGGCATCACTTGCGCTCACGCGCCAGTGCCTTAGCAAGCGCTCGATCGTCGTCGGGTGCGGGAACTTCGGTGCGCCGCCGAAACCGCCGTATTCCCTGTCAAACGTCGTTGCAAGTTGTTCCCGGACCGCGGCCAGCGGCGCGGCGGTAAGCACCTCGCTCGATGCGGCCGGCGCAGGCGCGAGTCCGCCCAGAACCTCGTGCAGCCTGTCACCCTGCTTACGCACCTGGTCGCGTTGTTCCCGGTAGTATTTCGCAACGCTTTGCAGGAGCCCGCTGAATGCAGGCAAGCCGTGGCGCGGTTCGTTTGGAAAGTAAGTACCGCCGAAGAACGGCCGTTGATCCTCGGGGTTCAGGAACATCGTTAGCGGCCACCCACCCGTACGCTGTGTCAGTAACTGCTGCGCGGTCTGGTAAATCTTGTCAACGTCCGGGCGCTCTTCGCGATCGACCTTGATATTGACGAACAGCTGGTTCATGAGTGCTGCCGTCGCTTCGTCTTCAAAGGACTCGTGCGCCATGACATGGCACCAGTGGCACGCAGAATAACCAATCGACAGCAGTACGGGTTTGCCCTCGTTACGCGCCAGCGCGAATGCCTCGTCACCCCACGAATACCAGTCGACCGGGTTATCGGCGTGTTGCAGCAGGTATGGGCTGGTTTCTTGCCCGAGGCGATTCGTCATCGAATTGTTCCATCTGCGGCTGGCGCGCCACTATAGCGTATGCGCAACGGTGGTAGACTACCGCGAAGATTTAATGTCGATTCCCAGCAGGGCTCAATGTTCACTTACCCCGAGATGGATCCGGTCATTTTCTCGATCGGATTTCTCAAGATTCGTTGGTACGGCCTCATGTACGTCATCGGTTTCCTCGCAGCCTGGTGGCTTGCAAGGCGTCGCTGCCGGCGGGCTGACTCGCCGGTCAACGCGGTGCAGGTTGATGACCTGATTTTTTACGGCATGCTCGGTGTCATTATCGGCGGTCGGGTTGGCTATAGCGTCGTCTACGGTTGGCACGACCTGATTTCGGATCCGTTTTACCTGATCAAGATTACCGAAGGCGGCATGTCGTTTCACGGCGGTCTCATGGGCGTGCTGGGCGCAATGTGGCTGTATGGCCGAAAGCTCGGCATAAGGTTCTGGCGAATCGTGGATTTTGTCGCACCGATAGTGCCACTCGGTCTCGGGTTCGGCCGTATTGGTAATTTCATCAACGGCGAGCTTTGGGGCAAGCCGACCGATGTCGCGTGGGGTTTTCTGTATCGGGGGCAGGTACTGCATCCGTCGCAGCTTTACGAAGCGGTGCTTGAAGGCTTTCTCTTGTTCGCGATCCTTTGGTGGTTCTCGTCCCGGCCGCGGCCGCACATGGCCGTGTCGAGCCTGTTTCTCGTCCTGTATGGCGTGTTCCGCTTTTTTGTCGAGTTTTATCGCGTACCCGATGCACACCTGGACTATCTTGCGCTAGGCTGGGTGACAATGGGCCAGATCCTGAGCGCACCAATGGTGATCATTGGCGTCATCATGCTGATCCTGGCATACCGGTTCGGAAGGCCGGCGAAGGCAAGCGCCTGACATGCAACAGTACCTGGCACTGATGAGGCACACCCGCGATAACGGCGTTCGCAAACAGGACAGGACCGGCATCGGCACGCTGAGCTTGTTCGGCCATCAAATGCGCTTCGATCTCAGCGCTGGTTTTCCGCTCGTGACGACAAAGAAGCTGCACCTGCGGTCCATCATTCACGAGTTGTTGTGGTTCCTGAGCGGCGACGACAATATTCGTTATCTCAATGAGAACGGCGTGACCATCTGGGACAAGTGGGCCGACGAAAACGGCAAGCTGGGTCCGGTCTACGGAGTACAGTGGCGGAGCTGGCCGGCACCCGGTGGTGGCTCGGTGGATCAGATCAGCCAGGTCATGCGGCAGCTTCGCGAGACGCCCGACTCGCGCCGCATTATCGTCAGCGCTTGGAACGTGGCCGAAGTCGACAACATGGCGTTGCCGCCTTGCCATTGTCTGTTTCAGTTCTACGTCGCGGAGGGCAAGTTGTCCTGTCAGCTTTATCAGCGCAGCTGCGATATTTTTCTCGGCGTTCCTTTCAACATTGCGTCCTACGCGCTGCTGACGCATATGCTGGCGCAGCAGGCCGACCTCGGTGTCGGCGATTTCATCTGGACGGGCGGCGATTGCCACCTGTACCTCAATCACCTCGATCAGGCCGATGAACAACTTCAGCGTGAACCGCTGCCGGCGCCGCGACTCGCCATCAAGCGCCGGCCCGACACGATTTTCGACTATCGCTTCGATGACTTCGAGATTCTGAACTACGAAGCGCACCCGCACATCGCGGCGGCCGTCGCTGTATAAATCGCCGTGTCGATTAGCCTCATCGTCGCCGTGTCGACGAATAACGTAATCGGTGTACGCGGCGAATTGCCCTGGCACATCTCTGAAGATCTGCGGCGTTTTCGCGAGCTCACAACGGGCAAAACGCTTGTCATGGGACGCAAGACATTTGATTCGATCGGTCAGCCACTGCCCGAGCGAAGAAATATCGTCATCACGCGTGACCCGGAATTTACGGCACCGGGTTGCGACATCGTGGCGTCGCCGGATGCGGCGATCGAATTAGCCGGCGAATCGGCCGATGTCATGGTTATCGGCGGAAGTCAGATCTACGCAGCATTCTTGCCGCGCGCCCGGCGTATTTACCTGACCCGCATCCATGCGCATATCGATGGCGACACCTATTTCGCAGCGCTCGACGAGGCGGATTGGAAGCTGGTTGCCTGCGAAGATCACGCGGCAAACGAAACACGTCGGCACAGCTTCGCGTTTATGACCTACGATCGAACCTGACTGTATCAATCGGCGGCAATTGATCGAGGGCCGCCGCCGCCGCCGCATCAATGTCGATGTCGACAAGTTTGCTGGCGCCCCGCGTGAATTTTTCGAGCAAGGCTTGCTGCACTTCGCCGCGTTGCCTGGCGACCTGGTACGGTATGTCCGCGTGAAACATCACCATCGAGTAACGCGGGATGAAGTGCTCGGGCACACTCCTTTCGAGCTCGAACGCGAGTGCATTGCGCAACGCGAATTTTGGATCGCGCACGGTATCGCGCATTTCGACATAGTTATCGAGCGCCATATCCGCGATGGCGTTCGCGTTTCCCAGTTGCCCGGCCTCGAAAAGGGAAAAGACATCGCCCCAGTTACTGCCGTGATTGCGAATGACGTGATCCAGATAAACGCAATCCTCGAACGCCAGGTTCATGCCTTGACCGTGAAAAGGCACGATTGCATGCGCGGCATCTCCGATCAGGAGCACCTGGCCATGATGATGCCAGTGACGGCAGCGAACGGTGGCGAGGCTGCCCAGCGGCCGACTGATGAAGTCGCTGGCGAGATTTGGTATCAGCGCCGCGACATCGGCAAAATACTGGCCGAAAAAGTCCTCGACAGATTTCTTGTCGACAAGCATATCGAAACTGACATCACTTTCATTGGGAAGAAACAGCGTCAGAGTGAAGTCACCCCCAGGATTCGGCAGTGCGATAAGCATAAAGCCGCCGCGTGGCCAGATATGCAAAGCGTTGGGGTCGAGCTGAAACTTGCCACCCGGGCCGGGCGGCACCGTCAGTTCCTTGTAGCCGTGCTGCAACGGGGTGACGACACCGGCAAAGATGTTGCCGCCATCGACCGAACGGCGCACAACGGATCTCGCTCCTTCCGCGGAAATCAGCGGCCGCGTGTCGATTTCGTACTGGCTGTCATCGTCGAGATCATGCATGAGCACGCTGCGGCCTTGTGCATCGTAGCCGATTGCTTCTTGTCGAAAGCGCATCGTTACATTGTCCTGGGCGCCGGCGGCATCGAGCAAGGCCTTGTTGAGGCCGATGCGCGTAACCGAATAAATCTGCTCGTCGCTATGTTGCCCATAACGCAAGAACTCACTGGCCCCGTCAAGGTGATGCAACAATCGACCGCGCATCGGCACGAGCAAGGGCTCGACGGCGGAGTAGATGCCGGCGTGCTGCAATGCGTTGATGCCGCGCGCGGCCAGCGCAAGGTTGATCGACCGGCCGGCCTGGGTATCGTCGACACGAGGATCCACCTGGCGCTCGTACAAGTTCACCACAAAACCGTTGCGTGCCAGCAAGAAAGCCAGCAAGGTGCCGCATTGGCCTGCACCGACGATGTTGACGGGATGATTTCGCATGATTCCGGTACCGGGGGTTGTGATATTGCCGGGTCAGATGGCCGTTAGCGCCTGTTGCAATCGTTCTGCGAACTCGAACACATCGGAGTAGCTATTGTAAAGCGGCACCGGGGCGACGCGAATGACGTCCGGTTCACGCCAGTCTGCCGTTACGTTCAGTGTAGCTAAACGGTCGAACAACGCCTTCGCATCGACGGCCTTGTCCCTTACCATCAGGGAAAGCTGGCAGCCACGCGCCTGGGCGGGTGTGATTGACTCTATGCAACGGGGAAAGCGCCGGTCGATCAGCCAGGCGAGGAAGCCGGTCAATTGATTCGACTTTGCAACGAGATCAGGCATGCTGGCCGCGCCGAAAATTTCAAGCGAGGCGATGACGGGCGCCAACGACAGAATCGGTGGATTGCTCAATTGCCAGAGGTCAGCGCCCTTTGCCGGCGTGAACGAGCGCCGCATTTCAAAGCGCGTCGCCTCGTCGTGCCCCCACCAGCCATGTAGCTGCTCGAGGTTGTCGGGCGAGCAGTGTTTGTCATGTATGAATGCGCCTGCGATCGCGCCGGGTCCGGCGTTCAGGTACTTGTACGTGCACCAGGCGGCAAAATCGGGTGCCCAGTCATGCAGTGCGAGCTCGACGTTGCCGACCGCGTGCGCGAGGTCCAGTCCGACGGCACATCCTGCTTCGCGACCCAGCTTACAGATTGCGCGCATGTCGAGCACCTGCCCCGTGTAGTACTGCACGCCGGGCAACAACAACAGGGCGACGCTGCCGTTCTGTCGCTCAAGAAGATCCGCGAGATCGTCAAGGTGCAGTTCACTGGTGTCGTCGCGAGGGGACCATTCGATCAAGTCCTTGTCAGGGTCGAAGCCGTGCAAGCGGAGCTGAGACGCAGCCACAAAGCGATCGGACGGAAACGCTTCCGATTCGATGACGATCTTGTAACGGCTGGCGTTCGGCCGGTAGAAACTGGCCATGAGCACGTGCAGGTTGACCGTCAACGTATTCATTGCGACGACCTCGGTCGGTTTCGCGCCGGTCAGTTGGGCGAAACCTTGCGTTGCCTGTCGATGGTAGGAAAGCCATGGCCTGGCTGCTTCGAGGTGGCCGTCGACGGCATGACGGGCCCAGTCGTCCAGTTCCTCGCGGACAAATTGTGCGCCGAGTTCCGGCTGCAGGCCGAGCGAGTTGCCGCACAGGTAGACGGGCTCGTACCCGTTTCGCTTGCTTGGAAAATTGAACTGATCACGAAAGTGCGCAAGCGAGTCTCGCCTGTCGAGATCGAGGGCGAATTCGCGTCGGTCTTCGTAATTCATCAGTCGTCCCTGGCAGATTCCGGCTCGTCGCCGTTATCGTGACTTCATGGCGGCGATCATTGCGATTGACCGGTGACCTGGAAAACGCGGGGGATGCGTGTGTCGAGCCTGACTGCTGTCAGCTGCCTGCCCCAGACGCACCCGGTATCCAGGCTGACGTACTCCGGCAACACAACGAGCCCGAGCGCCGACCAGTGGCCAAACACAATGCGAGTTCCAGCCCAGGCGGGTTCGTCGATGTCGAACCATGGCAGCAGCTTGCGACGTGCACTCCACGGCGACCCCGTGTGCGTCAGGTTGAGGCGCAAGTCCCGCGTCAGCATGCGTACTCTCGTCAGGCAGTTGATGATAAAGCGCAGCCGTTTGTAACCAGCAAGGTTGCCGGACCATAGCGTCGGCTGGTTGCCGTACATTTTTTCGAGCAGCGTCTTGAACTTCGCACCTTGCATGACGTCCTCGACCTCGGCGGCTCGCGCCAGTGTCTTCTTTACGCTCCATGTCGGATAAGTGCCGGCATGCACGAGCAGAGTGTCGAGATCCTCGCTGTAATGTGCGAACGGCCGATGTCGCAGCCAGTCCACAAGCTCGTCGAGATCGGGCGCGCGCAGGAGTTTTTGCAAGGACTCGAAACGTTTGGCATTGCGCACGACGCGCTGCGACAAAGCCAGCAAGTGCAGATCGTGATTGCCGAGTACCGTGACAACGCATGCACCGAGCTTTTTGACGTAGCGCAGCGTCTTTAACGACTTGGGTCCGCGGCTGACGAGGTCGCCTGTCAGCCACAGTGAATCGTTTGCCGGGTCGAATTCGATCTCATCAAGAAGCCTGCGAAACGGGTCGTAACAACCCTGCAAATCGCCGATCGCAAATATCGCCATCAGTGATCTTTGAAACTCAGTGCAAGACGCCCGGCACGGCGAGCGTAAACGGTGCGATTGGTGCATCGAAACTGACACCATTGTCGGCCTCCATGCGATACAGACCTTGCATCGCACCGACCGGCGTCTCCAGCACGGCGCCGCTCGAGTAGCGGAATTGCTCCCCGGGTTTCAGGTGAGGCTGTTCACCGACGACGCCGTCACCGCTGACCTCCTGGACCTTGCCGTTTGCGTCGGTAATGATCCAGTGGCGACTGAGCAGGCGTGCTGCAATGTCACCGTGATTCGAAATCGTAATCGTGTAGGCGAAAACGTAGCGGTCGGAGTCAGGCTGCGACTGGTCGTCAATGTAGCTCGTGGCCACCTGGATACGTATTTCACAATCAAATTCTTTCATTAATGACTCTTTTTCAAGCGCGCAAGGTGGCCGCTATTGTAGCCCGATTGTTTCGCGGCGGGCGATCTGGTTACTCAGCGCAACATAATCCGAAACCGGGATTTGCTCCGGGCGCAGGGACATATCGATGCCGACAGCGGTCAGATCGGCCTCATCGACGACGTTCTTGAGCGCATTGCGCAAGGTTTTGCGCCGTTTGCTGAAGGCAGCGGCAACGATCCGACCCAAAAGGGCATGGTCATCGACTTCATAGCGCCCCTCCGGCAGGGGCCGCAGACGGACTACTGCCGACATGACCTCGGGCGGCGGCTCGAATGCCAGTCGATCGACCGTAAACAATGCCTCAATGTCGAGATAGCAACCAAGCATGATACTGAGTCGGCCATAGGCTTTGCTGCCCGGTGACGCGGCCATGCGAGCGACAACCTCTTTTTGCAGCATGAAGTGCATGTCGTGGATGCAATCGCGCCGCTCGAGCAGGTGAAACAACAGTGGCGTCGAAATGTTGTAGGGCAGGTTGCCGACAATACGCAATGATTTGCCGAGCGCCGCGAAATCGAAGGTGAGCGCGTCTGCCTCGTGTATGGTCACGTGCGATTCGTTGCCGAAGCGACCGCGCAATTTGGCGGCGAGGTCCCGGTCCAGTTCGATAGCATGCAAATGCCCGGCGCGAGCGGCCAATGGTGACGTGATAGCACCGAGACCCGGTCCGATTTCGACGATGGTGTCATCGCTGTTCGGCGCGATCGCGTTTACGATGTCGTCGATAACGCCGGGATCGCTCAAGAAATGCTGGCCAAATCGTTTGCGCGGCCGGTGTTTGCTCACTTCAGACTGGCCGCAAGTTCGACGGCGGCAATCAGGCTGGCGGGGTCGGCCTTGCCGCTGCCGGCCACGTCAAGCGCCGTGCCGTGATCTACCGAGGTACGCGCGAACGGCAGCCCGAGCGTGACGTTGACAGCATGTCCAAAGCTCGCGTACTTGAGTACCGGCAATCCCTGGTCATGGTACATCGCAACGACCGCATCCTTGGGTCCTGATACGCTGGAAAATGCTGTATCGGCAGGGACGGGGCCGCGAACGTTCATACCGCGCGCCGCAAGTTCGGCGACAACCGGTGCAATCACCTCCTCGTCTTCGGTACCCAGGTGGCCTCCTTCGCCGGCATGCGGATTCAGTCCGCAGACGACGATGTCGGGCGCGTCGATCCCGAACTGCGATTGCAGGCCGTCATGCAGCACTTGCAGTACGTCGCGCAGGCGTTTTTGAGTCAACGCGTCGGGCACCGCACGCAAAGGCAAATGGGTGGTCACGAGCGCGACTCGTAAATCACCGCCTACCAGCAACATGACCGGCTGCGGCGTTTCGCTCAGATCAGCGAGAAACTCGGTGTGCCCTGTGAACGCGATGCCGGCGTCATTGATGATGCTTTTCTGCAGTGGCGCCGTTACGAGGCCCGCGAATCGGCCATCCAGGCAGGCCTGGCCGGCGAATCGCAGCCCGTCAAGCAATGTGCAAGCATTGCCGGCGCTCGGCTGGCCGCAGGTCACTGCCTGCGGAAACGGAAAGCTCAGAACCTGTAGTTCGCCGCGCTCCGCAGGACGCTTTCCGATGTCGTCGGATATTATCTCGGTAATGGCAACGTCGATCCCGGTCAACGCCGCACGCGCGCGCAATAGTTCGGCATCGGAGACGACAACGATATTCGCGGCCAGCGCCTGCGCCGCCAGCGCCAGGCATATCTCCGGCCCGATGCCGGCTGGCTCGCCCGCCGTTACGACAAGTGGTTTGCTAGATGCGTTTGTCGACGTATGCCTCATCGCGGAGCCGGCGCATCCACAGCTGTGTTTCTTCTTCCATTTTGTCGTTGCGAATTCTGAGGTCGCATCGCCGTTTTTTTTCGTCCTCGGTATTGTCGTAGACGCGTCGCTCGAGCACCTCGATGATATGCCAGCCGAAAGGGCTGCGAAATGGCTCGCTGATTTCGCCGATTGCCAGCGAATCGAGCATCGACTCGAATTCCGGCACAAATGTGCCGGGTTCGGCCCAGCCAAGATCTCCACCAACGTTTGCCGATCCCGAATCATCAGACAGCAGTTTGGCGAGTTCGCCGAAGTCCTCACCGCCCCTGATTCGTTTCAGCGCATCGTCGAGGCGCTGCCGTGCAGTTTCGTCATCGATGATCTCATTCGGCGTGACGAGTATGTGGCGTGCTTTGACCTGGTTCACCTCGCTGCGTTGCAGCGCACTGCGAAACTCATTGACCTTTACAAGGTGAAAGCTGCTGGCACTTCTGAATGGTTCCGAAACTTCGCCGGCCTCAAGCGTCGGGATCACGTCGATAAACAGCGTCGGTACCTGTTCACCGGGCATCCAGCCGAGCGCGCCGCCTTCGAGGGCCGTCGGGCCGTCGGAATAGCGCACGGCCATTGCCCGAAAGTCGGCGCCATCCCTGATCTGCTGATAGATGTCATCAATTTTTGCTTGTGTTTCCTCGATTTGCACGGCAGACGCCGCTTCCGGCAACGAAATCAAAATGTGCGACAGACTGTAATCGGAGTTGACGACGACGTTGTCTTCAAGGTCCGTAATACATTGTTCAATCTCGCGCGGCGTTACATTGATCCGCTGACCGACATCGATGCGTCGCAGCTGCTCGAGCGTAATTTCGTCGCGCAAGTCGCGCCGGAAATCTGAGTATTTAATACCATCCTTGGCGAGCAGGGCCGGCATGTCGTCCAAATCCACAGAGTATTGATTGGCGATGCGCGCAATGGCCTGGTTCAGCATCTGATCCGAGACTTGTAGTCCGATGCGCTCAGCACGTTGTAGCTGTATCTCGCTGACTATCAACCGCTCAAGGACCTGATCCTGCAGGATATTGGCCGGCGGTAACTGGATCTGCTGCGCGTTGGCTTGCCGCATGATCGTCGCGAGTTGGTCTCGCATTTGGCTCTTTAAAACAACGCCCTCATTGACGATTGCGGCGACGCCATCTAAGAACTCGCCGTTCTCGGAGAGCTCTTCCGCGGCGATGGCGGGCGCAGCCGACAGCGCGACTATCGCGCATAAGCATTTGAATTTTAACACTATTGATTACCGAAGATTCGCGGAATAGCCAAGAATACCATGTTCCAGCAGTCTATCAGCGGAGCTACCGACGCTGGTCATGCCCTTCAATACCAGTTGCAGACCGAACGACGAATCGCGAGTTCCGTCGCGCGTCGATATATGCCGTCGCGACACGAGCCGCAGGCCCCAGCAGCAGCTTTCATATTCGAGGCCGAAGAACTGCTCGAGCACCTCCTCGTCGCGGAACGAAAAGTTATAACGCCCAACAAAATTCCATTTTTTGCTGAGCGGCCAGGACCAGGATAGATCGCCTTGCTCCAGCGAGTCGCGTCGAAACCGATAGGCGAGGTTCAGGATCTTGTTCGTGGCGGGACGGTACTGCACGCGGGCCTCCGATTGTGTGGTTGCTTTCATGCCCGTGCCCCATTGGTGGCCAAAATCGAAATTCCAATTGTCGTACAGCAGAAATCGAACTTCGGCGATGTAGTCGGATGACTCACTGATCTGGGCGGGCAATCCGGGCAGCGTTACACCGCTTTCACTGAGGTACCGGGTTTGGCCTATGGTCGCTGTCACGAGCTCTTCGCCGGTCGACACGTCCAGAATCCGTGATGTGATGCCAACGCTGAGCTGATCCGTATCGCCAATACGGTCTACGCCCAGAAAACGGTTCCTGCGAAACAGCTGAACAAGGTTTAAATCCGGCATGATCGTGTCGAATACAGGCAGACCCGATTGCTCGCGAAACGGCACGTGCACATACAGAAGACGGGGCTCGATCGTTTGTATGCGACTTGCGCCCGAACCGTTGAGCGTCCGCTCGAGTATGAGACCGGTGTCGACACTTGCGATCGGCAGCGTGCGGCTCGGATCGCTGCGCTGGCTCGGCAACGTGTTGCTCAGATCGTAACGCGTGTGATCGAGCGCGATTGCCGGCGTAATAAACCAGCCCGGACGTGTGAATGGTAAAGCGACCTCCGGGGCGAGGTTCATGCGCCACCCGGTGACACCGACATCGCGATCGAAGTTAACGAGTTCAACTTCAAAGCCGACCCGTGTGCCCAGCCACCTGTCGGGCCAATAGCCGCGCAGTAGTAACTGTGGCAGGCGTTGGTACGGTTCGTCGTCAGGCAATATCGCGTCGTCGATCGTCTGGTAATCCTGGGCCCGACCCAAAAAAGACCAGCGGTCGTTATGATAGTCAAAACGAAGGCTGCGATTCAGGTGCGTGATACTCGATGCGCTCAGGCTACCGCCGAGGTCTTCGAAGTACTGACTGTCCGATACCTCACGAAAGTCGATCCGGTTTCGCCAGCCGTTCTCGAACAGCGTCCGGTGAGCGACGCTGAACAGGTGTCGCGTGTCGTTGACGAGACTGTCGTCGGCCAGATATTCGGCGCTGATTGCGCCTTCGTTGATCTCCGTCAGGTAGCGGAAATCCGTCTGCAACTGCAAGCCGCGATCCGTGAGCAAACGAGGAGTGATCGTCGCGTCGTAATTTGGTGCAATATTCCAGTAAATTGGCACGCGGATTTCGTTGCCGCTGCGACCCGCACTGCCGATCTCGGGTGTCAGCACACCGGATTTGCGCGCATCGCCGATTGGAAACGACAGGTACGGCGCGTACAGGATCGGTATTCCCTGGAAGCGTAACTTGACGCCGCGCGCCGTGCCGACACCGCGTTGCGTATCCAGTTCGATGTTGCCGGCGTGCAGAGACCAGTCGTTGGAATCTGGCGGGCATGTCGTGTAGCTGACGTTATCGAATTCAATGCGACCCTCCTGCGATATCAGCAATTCGTCGGCGCTGCCGCGTGCGTTGTTGCCGCCCAACGAAAACTCCGCACCCGCAAAACGGATACGGCCAGAATCGTAGGCGAACTCAGCCAACTCACTTGTAATCTGAGTGCCCGGGTCTTCGTAACGGACGCCACCCTCAAGGACCAATGCTCTTTGATTGGGGTCGTATCGGGCGCTTTCGGCACCGGCCAGCTTGTTGCCGCGGCGCAGCAGAACACCGCCGCTCATCGCCGCCATTGGCGCGGTGCCGAGTTGTGCTTCAAACTGACCTGCTTCGAATCGAATCGCGTCAGAGTCGTCCATGATGATCATCGTTGGTGCATCGTCGGCCAGTTCCACGCCGAGCGAATTCTCACACGCAAGTGGTTCTGCCGCGTTCGCAGCAGGCAGGGCCAACAGGTAAGTGGCAATGATCGGGTATTTCGAGGACAAGTTTTTCGTCGGATGAGGGCTTTGGCTGAAAGCGATAAAACTAGTTTGTTATCAGGCTTTACTATTTGTTACCTTCGCATAGTTTTGCTGGTGCTTCAACGCGTTACGGAGACAATCCATTAGTCACTCGACCGTCGGGACGGATGATCGCCTGGAAGCCCTGTTGAGCTGGATGGGCGGCATTGGCGTTGTCGCGGGACGAAAACCGACACCGGCATCCACTGATGCAAGCTTTCGACGATACTTTCGAGTGCAGGGCGCCAGCGAAAGTTTCATCGTCATGGATGCGCCGCCGGCCGAGGAGGACTGTCTGCCGTTCATGCGCATTGCAGGCTATCTTGAGGCGATGCAACTGAACGCGCCGCGAATTCTGGAGGCAGACCCCGAGCGTGGGTTTCTGTTGCTGACCGACCTCGGCACGACCCAGTATCTCGATTCGCTGGTGCATAATCCGCAAAATGCACCTGCACTGTATGCGGATGCGCTCGCGGCACTTGCCCGGATACAACGGCGTGGCGCGGTCTACCAGGCACTGCTGCCGCCGTATGACGAGAAGTTATTGCGATTCGAACTGTCGTTGTTTCATGACTGGCTGTGTGGCAGTCACCTCGGCATTGAATTCGATGCTGATGCGGAAGCGGCGTGGCAGGATGTCTGTACGTTGCTGGTCAAGAACGCGCTCGATCAGCCGCAGGTGTTTGTGCACCGCGACTATCATTCGCGAAACCTCATGGTCACCGCATCAAACAATCCGGGCATACTCGATTTTCAGGATGCGGTCGAGGGCCCGCTGACCTATGACCTTGTCTCCTTATTAAAGGATTGCTACATACGCTGGCCAGATGAGCAGCTGCAGCGATGGTCACTCGATTTCTATACGGGTCTGGACGATTCGATCCGCGAGCATGTCGGTCAGGAGCAGTTCACACGCGACTTCGAACTGATGGGTGTTCAGCGTCACCTCAAGGCGGCTGGTATTTTTGCGCGCCTCAATCACCGCGACGGCAAATCCGATTACCTGCATGACATACCGAGAACATTGCAATACGTCATCGAACTGCTGCCGCGCTACACCGAGCTTGAGTTTCTCGTAACCCTGATTCGTGAGCGCTGTTTGCCCGCGCTCGAGGACAAACGATGATCGCCATGATCCTCGCGGCGGGTCGCGGCGAGCGGCTACGGCCTGTCACTGACAGTGTGCCCAAGGCGCTTATCGAGGTTTGTGGACAGAGTCTCATCGAGCGCCATCTCGTCGCCATTCACTCAGCCGGCATCGAGACTGTCGTGATAAATCTCGGCTGGCTCGGCGATGCCATCGTCGACCGTATCGCCTCTGGATCCGACTACGGCCTGAACGTGATCTACAGTCCTGAAGGCGACGACATGCTCGAAACCGGCGGTGGCATTCACCGTGCGCTACCGCTGCTCGGCGATGAACCGTTTCTCGTAATCAACGCCGATATTTACACAGACATGCCTTTGCCGCCGCCAGCGCCGGCCGCAAAGGAGCTTGCGCATCTCGTCCTGGTGGCAAATCCGCCGCACCGGGAGCGCGGCGATTTCGATCTCGATGCTGGTCTTGTGTGTGCGAGCGACGAGGCAACACTCACGTTCAGTGGTGTCGCCATGTACCGCCCCGAGTTTTTCGCCGGCTGTGCGCCCGGGCGATTTCCACTGGCGCCGATGCTGTATGACGCGGCCGATGCGCGGCGGCTCAGTGGCAGCCTTTATGAGGGCCTGTGGGAGGACGTCGGCACGCCGGCGAGGCTGGAGGAGCTCAATCTGCGTTGCGATTGACGCGTGGCAGCTGCGGGGATGCACTGACGACGTCGGCGGTATCGAGGCGCAGCTGCTCAAGCAAGTGGGGCAACAGTTTTCGGCGCACGGCAGCGAGGTCGTACTCGACACCGAGCGTTCGTAAATCGGTGACCTGCAGATCGGCAAAACCGCAGGGATTGATGCGTGAAAACGGCTCGAGGTCCACATCCACATTCAGGGCCATGCCGTGGTAGCTTGCGCCACGGCGAATACGCAGACCGACGCTTGCGATTTTGGTCCCGGCGACATAAACGCCCGGTGCATCCGCGTGGCTCGCCGCCTTCAGGCCAAAATCAGCCGCGAGGTGGACAATGCTTTGTTCGAGTGCGGTGACAAGGTCGCGGACGCCAAGGCCGGCGCGCTTGAGATCAATGAGCGGGTAAATCATCAACTGACCCGGACCGTGATAGGTCACCTGACCGCCACGGTCGATTTGTACGACCTGAATATCGCCCGGCGCCAGCAAATGATCCCGGCTCGCATTGAGGCCCAGCGTAAATACGGGCGGGTGCTCCGTGAACCAGATCTCGTCCGCAGTCGTCTCTGTTCGAGTATTGGTCAAGCGCTGCATCGCGTGCCAGACCGGTTCGTAGTCCTGCAACCCCAGCTCGCGAATCGCGATTGACTTCGATATTTTGCTTGCCACCTGGTTCATAAAGCCATCAGCACTTCGGCGTGGTCTGTCGCGTCACGGTAAATATCATCGAGCTGTTGCTGGCTTTGGGCATTGACCGTAATCGTGATTGAGATGAAGCGACCATTGCGGCTCAGCGAACTTTGAATCGCGTCGTCGCTCAATCGCCCTGTATGTTTCTCGACAAGAGAGCGCACTGTGTTCCTGAATGATGGCGTGTCCCGCCCCATCAGCTTGATCGGGAATTCGCATGGAAGTTCAAGGATCATCTCATCACTCACTTAAAAGCCTACTCGAACCAGAGCTTCATGCCATCGATCGTTCGCTGCCAGAAAGATCCGCTCGGGTTGTCGTCAAGGGCGCGTAGCTGCTCGTGCAACAAATCGTTGCCATCAAGGCTCACCTTGATTTCCGCAAGTGCCTGCCCCGCGGTTACCGGCGCCATGAGTATGGCGGGGATACTCAATACCGACTCAAGTGATTCGTAAGATCCTCTTGGTACCGTTATGTACAGGTCGTCAAGCACCCCCAGCGACGTGAATTCCTTGGACGATTTCCAGATGCGGGTTCGCGTAACTTCTTCGCCCGCCTTGTACAAGAGCCGCGTCTCGAAGAAGCGAAAGCCGTAGTTGATCAGTGCCTGGCTGCCGTCGAGCCGGGCCTTGGTGCTGGCTGTGCCCATCACGACGGAAATTACGCGCATGCCGTCACGCTTTGCCGATGAGACAAGGCAATAGCCCGCGTCGTCCGTGTGGCCTGTTTTCATGCCATCGACGGACGGGTCGCGCCATAACAGCGAATTGCGATTCGGTTGCCTGATATCGCCCCAGGTGTACTCCTTAAGTGAGTACCACTCGTAATATCCGGGAAATTCATTGATGATCGCGCGCGCAAGCGTCGCCAGATCGCGCGCCGTCGAGTAATGCTCGTCATCGGGGAGGCCCGTCGCGTTAACGAAGTGACTGGAATGCATTTTGAGCAACTGCGCGTACTGATTCATCAGTTCGGTAAACACTGATTCCGAACCTGCGACGTGCTCCGCCAGAGCGACACTCGCATCATTTCCGGATTGTACGATCATGCCGAGCAGCAGATCTTCGACCTTCACCCGCTTGCCGACTTCGATGAACATGCGCGACCCGGGTGTGCGCCAGGCTTTTTCACTGACCGTGACTTCGTCCTCCAGTTGTATCTGGTCTTGCCGGAGGTTCTGAAAGACCACATAGGCCGTCATGAGCTTGGTCAGGCTGGCGGGCGCCAGGGACAGATTGGGCTTGAGCGAGGCGAGCTCGCGTCCCGTTTTGCCGTCGATCATGAGGTAGCTTTTGGCGCCAATGATCGGCGGCGCCGGAACCGGGCGAAGCTCAGCGGCAAGTGCGTTGAACGCTAACAGCAGCGTTAGCAGGGTGAAGAATCGGGATTTCATCAGTTCTCAGTGAGGTGAGCGAGTCAGGGCGCGTATTGTATCGAGAATGACAAAAAACGGTAGGCCGTTGCTGCGCCCACCATTCGGGCCTAAAGGCCCTCCTACAGACTCTGATTAGCTTCGCAGGAGGACCTTTAGGCCCGAACAATTCGCAGCTAGAGCCGCCCCTACCGGGTCACCAGGTAGGGATCCCGAATGCCGAGGATTTCGAGTTGCTCGACAAGCGCGTCGTACTGGAGGACGTTGGCAATGGGCCCGATACGCACGCGGTACAGTCGCGGCCCGCTGTCCTCGTCGGCATCGATGAATGCGGAATTGATGCCGCCGGACAACAACAAACCATGACGGCGTTCGGCGTTGCTGCGCTCACCAAACGCGCCGACCTGAACAAAGATCACGTTCGGTTGTGGTGGTGTCGACGATGGTTCGGCCGGCGAAGACTCAACCGGCGGCACCGTGTTCGGTCGATTCGTCGGTTGGTCACCGCCAGGCCCGTCAAAAGTGATCGCCGTAATTTCGACAAGGCCCGTGCCGCTGCGGATCATGTCCAGCTTGATCGCCGCCGCGTAGGACAAATCGATGATCCGGTTATGCACGAACGGACCGCGATCATTCACTCGGACAACGATGCTCTTGTTGTTTCGCAGGTTACGAACGCGCACATAGGTCGGCAGGGGCAGTGTTCGGTGCGCGGCCGTCATCGCGTACATATTGTAACGTTCGCGGCTCGCGGTCTGACGGCCATGAAATTTCTTGCCGTACCACGATGCAACGCCGCGCTCGTGATAGCCGACATTCGAGTCCATGACCGTGTAACGCTTGCCTAGGACTTCGTAGATCGGGCCGTTACCATACGGGCTGCGGGGTTCGGGCCGCGGCACGGCGTCGCCGGGCAAATCGGCTCCGGTGATGCTGCCGGACGGTGCTCCATCTCTTACACCGCCGCCACAGCCTGACAAAAATATCGCCACCAATGGCAACATTGCCGTGAGTCGGGCATCAATATGCATCGTCACTGACCTCGAGGGCGATTTCCTGCCCAAGCTGATGCACGGCCAGCGCGTACATGACACTGCGGTTGTAGCGAGTAATCACAAAAAAATTGTGGAATCCCACCCAATGCTCTGTGCCTTGGTCGCCCTCCAGGGCCAGGAGCTGACTATCGCTGTCGGCTGGCATGTCTGTCGCAAACAAGACACCCTGCCGGCTTAGTGATTTGACCGTGTCCTGGGGCGTCAGGCTGTTGTCCGGGGGCGCTCCGCGCCAGTGATTAGCGAGCATGGCCTGAGCCGTGACCTCTTCACCCGGTTTCCAACGATGCGCCAGGAAGAAATTGGCGATGCTGCCGGCGACGTCGCCCCAGTTGTTCCAGATATCGCGTTTGCCATCGCCCGTGGAATCGACGGCGTAGGCGCGGTAACTCGACGGCATGAATTGCGGCCGACCCATGGCGCCGGCATACGATCCCGTTGCGTCAATTGCCAGCATGTCTTCCTCGCGCACGAGTAACAGGTATTGCTCCAGCTCCCTTCTAAAAAACGTTGCGCGCGGCGGGTAGAGAAACGCGAGCGTTGCCAGTGCATCGAGCACCCGATAATTGCCTGTGATGCGACCGAAGTAAGTCTCTACACCGATGATTCCGACAAGTATTTCAATGGGCACGCCCGTGGCGCTGCTGATGTCGCTCAGCGTCTCGGCGTTCTCGCGCCAGAACTCGGCGCCGGCGCTAATTCGTTCGCGCGTCAGAAAAATCTTGCGGTACTCGCCCCATGTCAAAGTCTTCTCGGCGGGTTTGGCGATTGCCTCGAGAATTGCCGGCTTGGCCTCGGCTAGCGCCAGCGTTTCACGAAGACTCTCGCGATCAAAGTCATGCTCGCGGATCATCGCTTCGATGAAAGTTTCAACCTCGGGTTGATCCAGTTCGATGGCGTGTACGGCAGCAGCGGAAAGCAGGAAGATTGCAGGGCCCGCAAAAAGTCGGAATTTCATCAGTGCGGCAGCAATTTCCGATGCGATTGAATTGACATCAGAATACCGAATCCGGCCATCAGCGTCACCATGGACGTGCCACCGAAACTGACGAGCGGTAGCGGGATGCCAACCACGGGCACAAGGCCCGTGACCATGGCGGTATTGACGAAAACATAGACAAAAAATGTCAGGCTGATTGAGCCGGCCAGCAAACGCGAATAGGTGTCCCGTGCCTGAACCGCAATGAAAAGGCCGCGCCCGATCACGAACATGTACAGGCCGAGCAAAGCCAGCACGCCCAGCAGCCCGAGTTCCTCTCCCATGACCGCGAATATGAAATCGGTATCGCGCTCCGGTAGAAATTCGAGCTGCGCCTGCGAACCGTTCGTCCAGCCTTTTCCGAACAGCCCGCCCGAGCCGATGGCGATTTTGGACTGAATAATATTGTATCCGGCGCCCAACGGGTCACTGTCCGGGTTGAGCAGCGTCAAGACACGCTGCTTCTGATAATCCTTCATGAAATTCCAGAGCAGCATCGCACCCGGCACAGACAGGACGGACAGGGCCAACATGAGCCGAATCGAAAGTCCGGCCAGCACGACGACGATGATGCCGGACGCAGCGATGAGCAGCGCCGTACCAAGGTCGGGTTGTCTCGCGATCAGCATTGTCGGTACCGCAATCAAAACGCTGATTACCAGTAATGCACCGATCCTGGGCGGAATCTGTCGATCGTGCAGATACCAGGCCGCCATCATCGGTACCGCGAGCTTCATGATTTCCGAGGGCTGAAAACGAATGCCGAGGTCGAGCCAGCGCCGCGCACCCTGACCAACTTCACCCGTGGTCAGCACCAGCATCAACAGCAGCAGACCGCCAAGATAGGCCCACGGCGTCCAGCGGCGCAGGAAATCCGGCGACAATTGTGCGACCAGGAACATTGCTACAATTGCGACGCTGAGACGCGCGACCTGGCTGAGCCACAGTCTCATATTTTCGCCGACTGCGCTGTACAGGACGACCAGCCCAAGCGCGCAGATCAACAGCAGACCACCGAGCAGTGGGCCGTCTATGTGCACGCGACGCATCAGGCGCGCGAAATCGCCGAGCGGTGCCGACTTGTGGTCTAGCAAGTGATGCGGATCACTCAGAATCACTGCCGTATCCCAGGTATTCGTCAATAATCGCGCGTGCTATTGGCGCTGCGACGCGACTGCCGCTACTGCCATTTTCGACGACGACGGCAACCGCAATTTTTGGATCGTTGAGCGGCGCGAATGCCAGGAACAGTGCGTGATCACGCAGTCTTTCCGGGACTTCTTCTTCGTCGTACTCCTCGTCCTGAGAAATCGAGAAAACCTGCGCTGTGCCGCTCTTACCTGCCATTTGGTAGGCAGCATTACTGCCGGCTGCGCGTGCCGTGCCGCGCGGACTCTGCATGACGTCGTGCATGGCACCGACGACGGTGTCCCAGTGCAGCTGATTGTCGATGCCGACGTCGGCCAAACGCTCCGGCGTGGTCAGTATCCGCTTGCCGGTCAGCGTGTTCTCGTACGCGGCGACCATGCGCGGCCGATAGCGGATGCCGCGCGTGGCCAGAGCGGCCGTGGCGCTCGCGAGTTGTAGCGGTGTAGCCAGCATGTAGCCCTGGCCGATTGACGCAATAACGGTTTCGCCAAGAAACCAATGCTGGTCAGATGGGTTACTGAACGCGCTTCGCTTCCACTCAGTCGACGGAACAAGGCCTGATCGTTCGCCACTGACGTCGATGCCGGTCAGCTGACCGAGTCCGAAGCGATCGAGGTATTCGTGCATGTCGTCGATGCCAATATCGACGCTTATCTCGTAGAAATAGACGTCACAGGATTGCGTGAGTGCGTCGTGCAAATCCATTTCACCATGACCTTCGGGTTTCCAGTCACGATACCGGTGCGTCGAATTCGGTAACATGAAGTAGCCCCGGCATACGGTCTTGCGGGTCAGGTTGGTTGCGCCGGTCTCGAGGGCAGCCAGTGCGAGCATGGGTTTGATCGTCGATCCCGGCGGATACGTTCCCCGGACGGCACGATTGAAGAGCGGACGATCGAGATCCTCCTGCATTTGGGCAAATTGTGCCGTCGTCATGCCGGTCGCAAACAAGTTCGGGTCGAATGATGGCGTGCTGACGAGCGCGAGCAGTTCGCCATTCCACGGGTCGATCGCGACGACAGCGCCGCGGTGGCCCGCCAGTTTTTCGGTGGCCAGCAATTGCAGGTCGAGATCGATGCTCAGATAAATATTGTCGCCGGGCGCGGGTTGTTCGTCGGCAGGCAATGTATCGCGCAGATCCAGTGAATCGCTTGGCAGTTGCCTGCCGCGCGCGTTGGTTACGATATGGCGAAAACCAGTGTCGCCATGCAAGACAGACTCGTAACTGATTTCGACGCCGGTCTTGCCCGCGTGTGAGGTGCCCGCGTAGCGCGAAGCTTCGAGAACCTGCAGATCATTGCTCGATAGCGCGCCAACATAGCCGACTGCATGTGAAACGGCGTTTCCGTACGGGTAGTGACGGACGAGCCGTGGCCGGAAGTCGACCCCCGGGAACCGTGGCCGCTGCACCGCAAAATTTGCGATTTCTTCGTTGCTCAGGCGAATATTCAGCGTCACGGGCTTGAAGCGTGGCGCGCTGCGGCTCAGTTCTTTGATTCGCGGAATGTCCTCGGCGTCGATCAGTGCGAGCGCCGCGAGACGCTTGAGCGTATCGTCGATGTCCGCGACCTGCTCAGGAATTAGTTCGAGTTGAAAGGCCGGCAGGTTCTCAGCGAGCACGCGGCCCTCGCGATCAAACACCAGGCCGCGTATCGGCGGCACAGCTTCGATACGTACGCGGTTGCCCTGTGATCTCGCAGCGAAGAGTTCGTAATCGAAGACCTGCAGCTGAATAAGCCTGGCGACGACTGTGCCAAGCATCAAAATTGCCACGATCGTCGCAAATATTACACGGGAAAAAAACACTCGGCGTTCGGTGTGATGATCCTTAATGGACGAAAGCAGGTCCACGTCAGCCCTTGGTCTGCGCTCTGAAGCGAACGCCCGATAAGAACATCGACAGAAACGGCCAGACTATCGCCCCGGTGATCACCGGCGCCCAGTAGCCGATCGTGGGTGCCGTCACCGCGGCAACACCATTTATCCAGAATAGCAGGAACTGATATAAAGTGAGTAGCGCGAAAACCGTCGCCGTCAGTTGCAACAACGGGAAGACACGCATTAACAAGTGAAATTTGATCGTGATGTACACGATTACACACAGTGCGAGAGCGTGCTGGCCGAGCAATGTCCCTTGAGCCACATCAAGCAAGATACCGATGACAAAGGCGCTGCCTACGTTGTAATCGCCGGGCGCCGTCATGGCCCAGTAAATCAATATCAGCACCACCCAGTCCGGACGAAACGGGGCGAGATTCTCGGGCAGCGGTACGAGCGTCAGCATCAGCGCCAGCAGGACTGTGACGATAGCCGGCGTATGGCGCGATGCGCGAGCGCTAATCATCCGCTTCGTCCGTTGTTTCGACAGTGGGCGAGGCTGACCAGATCAGCATGACTTCACGCACCTGGTTCAGTGCCGCTGCCGGAGTCGCTGTCACGTCAGCGAACGGTTCCTGCGGAAGACGCGTGACGTTGGTGACAACGGCCACGGGATAGCCGGACGGAAACGCACCTCCCAGCCCCGATGTCACGAGCAGGTCACCCTCTCGAATGTCGGCATTATTGGGCAGAAACGGCAAGTCGAGGCGATCGAACTCACCCGTACCGAAGGCGACGGTACGCAATCCATTGCGACTGACCTCGACGGGTAATGCATGATCGGGATCGCTGATCAATATGGCCTGTGCCGTCATGAGGCCTACTTCAACGACTTGGCCAACGACACCGTTTACGTCAACAAGCGCCTGGCCGTCATAGACGCCGTCTTGTTGCCCGATGGCAATGACGAGATTGTGGCGATACGGGTTTGCATCCACAGCCATGATTTCGGCTATGCGGACTTCACCGCGAACCTGGCGTCGCGCCTCCAGCAATTCCCGCAGGCGAGCGTTTTCTGCCTCGAGTGCGGTAAAGCGCTGCAATCGCGCGTTCGTCAGTAGACGCTCGGCGCTGAGGCGGCTGTTCTGAAGACGCAGTTCGTTACGCGTCGCGCCGGTATCGCGTATCCACACCCAAAAGCGGGTTGGCGCGTCAACGACGACCTGTAAGGGATAAACGGCAGCACCGATGGCTCGACGCGCCGCGTCGAGGTGATTGTCACGATGGTCCAGAATCATGAGCAGGATGCTCAAGGAAACCAGGGCTAGCGCACGCACGCCAAGCGCGGGAATTCTTGCGAGACGGCTGCGATTACTTTGGGAGCTGAGCATCGGGGACTGGTACTCCGTCAAGATCGTATTGATGGGCTCAGCGAGTTAGCTTACTCCAGTCCGAACACCGACGGACCATGCTCGTCAACGAGTTCGATGACGCGGCCTCCGCCGCGAGCAACACAGGTCATCGGATCATCGGCGATTACCACGGGCAGCCCGGTTTCCTCCATCAGCAGTTTGTCTATGTCTCTGAGCAGGGCTCCGCCGCCGGTCAGCACGATGCCGCGTTCTGCGACGTCGGCACCGAGTTCGGGCGGCGTCTGTTCGAGCGCCTCCTTGACGGCGCCGACGATGCCCTGCAGGGGTTCTTGCAGCGCTTCGAGGATTTCGTTGCTGTTGAGCGTAAAGCTGCGCGGCACTCCCTCGGACAGGTTGCGGCCCTTCACCGAAAGTTCGAGCACCTCCTGACCAGGAAACGCCGAGCCGATTTCGTGCGTGATGCGTTCGGCGGTTGCCTCACCGATCAATATGCCGTAATTGCGGCGCACGTAATTGGTGATCGCCTCGTCAAAACGGTCGCCGCCAATACGCACCGACGAAGCGTAAACAATGCCGTTCAGCGATATAACCGCGACTTCAGAGGTGCCGCCACCGATATCGAGCACCATCGAGCCACGCGCCTCGTGCACGGGCATGCCGGCGCCGATTGCTGCAGCCATCGGCTCGTCGATAAGGTGTACCTTGCGAGCGCCGGCGCCTTCGGCGGATTCGCGGATGGCGCGTCGCTCCACCTGCGTTGAACCGTATGGAACGCAAATGAGCACACGCGGGCTGGGCCGAAAATAGCGGTTCCCGTGTGCTTTGCGAATGAAATGCTGGAGCATTTTCTCGGTGACGGTAAAATCAGCGATCACACCGTCCTTGAGTGGCCTGATCGCGGTGATGTTACCCGGTGTTCGGCCGAGCATGTTCTTGGCTTCCACTCCCACTGCCTCGACGACACGGCCACCGCGGCCGGAATCCTCACGAATTGCAACCACCGAGGGTTCGTCAAGTACGATTCCTGCGCCGCGAGAGTAAATCAGTGTATTGGCGGTACCAAGGTCGATCGACAGGTCATTCGAGAAATAACCCAGAATATTCTTGAACATGTTGAGGCGGGACCCAGAAACGAGATAAACAGTGTAACCTAACAATGCCCACGACAATGCACAAGGTCGCGTGTATGATTACGGGCGCCTTCGCCGCAGGGCGATTCCCAGAGGCCCAATACCCCGGATTTGCCCGTGTCACTCGACAAAGATCAGGTACAGCATATTGCGACGCTGGCGAGGCTCCGGGTCGCTGACGACGAGTTCGCCGAAACGGTCGATAAGCTGTCTCGAATTGTCGATTTCGTCGCAAAGTTGTCGCAGGCGACGACCGACGATGTTGTGCCAATGGCGCACCCTTTGAACCAGGTTCAGCGCCCGCGACCTGATCGCGTCACTGAGTCCAACGACCGCGACCGGATTCAAAACAACGCGCCGGCCGTAAGCGACGGCTTCTACCTAGTGCCCAAAGTTATTGAATGAGCGCATCCAGCCGGGAACTTCACGCGCAGCCGCTGACGCAGCTTGCCGCAGGCCTCAGCCGAGGTGATTTTTCGTCGCTTGAACTGACGCAGGCGCTGCTGGCACGCATCACATGTTTTAACGATTCACTCAACGCGTTGCTCACTGTGACCGCCGATGCGGCGCTTGCGGCCGCCAAACGTGCTGATGCTGATCGTGCGGCCGGCAAGGGCGGTGTCCTGAATGGGCTGCCGATTGTGCACAAAGATATTTTTTGCACGCGCGACGTGTTGACGACCTGCGGCTCTCGCATGCTGGAGAATTTCGTGTCGCCCTACGACGCGACGGTCGTCGAGCGCATCGCGGGCGCCGGCGCGATCATGCTCGGCAAGAGCAATATGGATGAGTTCGCGATGGGCTCGTCGAGCGAGACCAGCTACTTCGGGCCGGTCAGGAATCCGTGGGATACGGAGCGGTCTCCCGGTGGTTCATCAGGCGGGTCGTCCGCGGCCGTTGCCGCCAGGCTCGTGCCAGCGGCGACCGGTACCGACACTGGGGGCTCGATTCGCCAGCCGGCGGCGCTCACCGGAACGACTGGCCTCAAGCCGACCTACGGTCGCGTGTCGCGATACGGCATGATCGCGTTCGCATCAAGCCTCGATCAGGCGGGTGTGATCACGCGTTCCGCCGACGACGCTGCGTTGTTGCTCGGCGTAATGGCCGGATTCGATGAACGTGATTCAACCTCGGTCGATCAAGCGGTTCCCGACTATGTCGCGGGCCTCGACGGATCGTTAAAAGGAGTCCGTGTCGGTATCGTCCGGCAGCATTTCGATGCCGGTCTCGACGAGCATTGCGCGGCCGCCGTGCGAGAAGCGCTTGCCGTACTCGAGTCACAGGGAGCAATATTGACCGAAGTCGACCTGCCGAACCTCGATATGTCGGTGCCGACCTATTACGTGGTTGCGCCGGCCGAATGCTCCTCGAACCTGTCACGCTTCGACGGCGTGCGCTTCGGCCATCGCGCCGACGACCCCGAGGACCTCATGGACTTGTATTGCCGCAGTCGTGGCGAAGGCTTTGGCGCAGAGGTCAAGCGGCGCATCATGACCGGTACCTATGTGCTTTCCGCCGGCTACTACGATGCTTACTACCTCAAGGCGCAGCAGGTCCGGCAGCTGATCAGTGATGATTTCAGACACGCATTTGCCGATGTCGATGTCATCGCCGGGCCGACAACGCCGACGCCGGCCTTCAAACTGGGAGACAAGACCGACGACCCGATTACGATGTACCTCAATGACATATATACGATCGGCGCGAATCTTGCCGGCTTGCCGGGCGTCTCGGTTCCATGCGGCTTAGTTGATGGCCTGCCCGTTGGCTTGCATCTCGTCGGGCCGCATTTTTCGGAGCAGTCCATTCTCTGCTGCGCGCATCAGTATCAGCAACTCACCGACTGGCATGAGCAATGCCCTGAGGACTACCGGTGAGCGCCGCGTGGGAGGTGGTCATTGGGTTGGAGATTCACACGCAGCTCGCGACGCAGAGCAAGATTTTCTCGGGCGCGCCGACGACCTATGGCGCCGAGCCCAACACGCAGGCGTGCCTGGTTGACCTGGGCTATCCGGGCGTATTGCCGGTACTCAACGAAGAGGTCGTACGAATGGCCTGCATGTTCGGGCTGGCCGTCAATGCAACCATCGCCAGGCGTTCGATCTTCGCGCGCAAGAATTATTTTTATCCGGACTTGCCGAAGGGCTACCAGATCAGCCAGTACGAGCTGCCGATCGTCGAGCACGGTGAACTCTTTATCAAAGATGCCGACGGCAATGACAAGCGCATCGGCATAACTCGTGCACATCTCGAAGAAGACGCTGGCAAGTCGGTCCACGAACGTTTCGACCGCCACTCGGGCATCGATCTGAATCGCGCGGGTACGCCGTTGCTCGAGATTGTGTCGGAGCCGGATCTGCGATCGGCGAAGGAAGCCATCGAGTACATGCGAAAGATCCATACAATCGTGCGCTATCTCGGCATATCCGACGGTAACATGCAGGAGGGTTCGTTTCGCTGTGATGCCAACGTGTCGGTTCGGCCACGCGGTGAAAAGGAATTGGGCACCCGCAGCGAACTCAAGAACCTGAATTCTTTTCGCTTCGTCGAAAAGGCGATCAATTTCGAAATCGAGCGCCAGATCGAAGTGCTCGAGGACGGGGGCGACGTCCTGCAGGAAACCCGGCTTTACGATTCCGATCGGGACGAGACGCGATCGATGCGCTCGAAAGAGGAAGCGAACGACTACCGATACTTCCCCGACCCGGATTTACTGCCCGTGGCAATCAGTGATGACTACATCGACAAAGTGCGCGAGTCGCTCCCCGAGCTGCCCGATGCGAAGCAACGGCGCTTCGTCGACGACTATGCCTTGAAGCCCGGGGATGCTGCGATTCTGACCGCCAATCGCCTGTTGGCGGATTACTTTGAGGCGGCTGCGCGGGAGAGCGATGCCGAGCTGCGGCTGATTGCCAACTGGATCATCGGCGATCTGTCGGCCGCGATGAATCGGGATGGCATCGATATCGATGACAGCCGCATTGCGGCGGCTGACCTGGCCGGTCTCGTCGATCGAATTCACGACAATACGATTTCGGGAAAGATCGCCAAGGAGGTTTTCGACGCAATGTGGGGTGGCGAGGGCACGGCCGATGAAGTCATCGAGACGAAAGGCCTGCGGCAAATCACCGATAGTTCGGCGATCGAGATCATCATCGACAAGGTGATCGCGGCGAATCCGAAGCAGGCAGCCGAATACAAGGCCGGCAAACACAAGCTAATTGGCTTTTTCGTTGGCCAGGTCATGAAGGAAACCGGCGGCAAGGCCAACCCCGCAAAGGTCAACGCCGTTTTGAGAAGCAAACTGGGCGACTAGCGGTCTAATGACCCATAATTTGTTGTCCCGCGAAGTTACATGAGCGCAGATCACGTTATTCCTTTTGTTTTTGACCGGTTGCCCGTACGTGGCGCGCTGATTCATCTATCGAGGTCATGGCGGCGCATGCTGCGTGACCATGATTACGATCCTGTCGTGCAGGACACGCTCGGACATGCGGCGGCGGCAACCGGATTGGTCGCGCAGAGCCTCAAATTCGATGGTTCGGTGACCCTGCAGATTCAGGGTGACGGTGAGTTGCGCATGCTGGTCATGCAGTGCACCAGCGAGCTGGAGGTGCGCGGCATGGCGACGTCGGACGCTCACGTCAATGCCAAATCATTCGCCGAGCTGGTCCGTAACGCTCACTGTGCGATCACAGTGGATTCGGGTGAGCGGCCCTACCAGGGTATCGTTGCAATCGAGGGGACATCGCTGGCGGCGAGCCTCGAAAATTACTTCGCGCGCTCGGCACAGGTGCCTAGCCATGTTGTCCTCGTCTGCGACGATGCGCTCTGCGGTGGCCTTTTGCTACAGCAAACGCCAGGCCAGACGCAGATCGAGGAAGACGACTGGAACCGGCTCGGTTTCATGGCCGCGACCCTGAAGACTGAGGATCTGCAAACGTCGACCGGTATCGAACTCGTCGGCAAATTGTTCGCCGAGGACGACGTACGTGTCTTCAGGCCCCGCCCGGTGAATTTCCACTGTCGCTGCTCACGAGCGCGTGCTGAGGAAGTGCTGCGCATGCTCGGCGAGGACGACAACCAGGCTACCGTGGCCGAACAGGGCAGCGTTGAAGTGACCTGTGAGTATTGCGGCCACCGACGCTCGTTTGACGCCATCGATATTTCCCGCCTGTTTGCGGAAAACGCCATGGCCGGACCCGAGCGTACCCAGTAGCCGCCGGGGCTGAATTGATTGCGGAAAACCTCTAAAAAGGGGTCGGATCCCATTATTCTCGCGCGTCAGGGGCAGAGCCCGCTACCTGAAAATAATGGGATCCGACCCCTTTTTACCTGCGACCCCTTTTTACCTGCATAGTCGTGCTAGACTATTTGATCATTAATATAAAAAAATGCTTATATTCTAATGAATAAGGCGACAGAACGTTTGATGCTGCAGTTGAAGGCGCTCGCCGAACCGGTACGGCTACGCCTGGTGGCATTGTGTACGCATGGCGAGTGCAGCGTTTCGGAGCTCACCGACGTCCTCGCGCAGAGTCAGCCGCGTATTTCGCAACATCTGAAGCAACTCTGCGATGCCGGGCTTCTGCAGCGTTTCCGCGATGGCCATTTTGTCTATTACCGGGTAGCGGGCAAAGGCGGGGATGCGGCGTTGCGGCGTCGACTATTGGCGCTCGTGCCTCAAGACGAACCCCTTTTTTACCGCGACATCGAGCGGCTGCGCGAGCTGCGAAGCAGCCAGGAAACACCACCGCCGGCGTTCGACGAGAGCGACCGGTCGCTGCATCGCGCGCTGGTGGAGCTCACGGTTGCCGCGCCGATTGGCGACCTCATTGACATCGGCAGCGGTCAGGGAAGGATTCTGAAATTGCTCGCATCGCGCGCGCAGCGGGCTGTCGGTGTCGATATCGACTCGAACGCACGGCGCTTTGCGCGAGCAGAGCTGTTGCTCGCCGGATTGCCAAATTGCACGCTGCGCAAGGGCGACATGTATGAGCTGCCGTTCCAGGAAGGCGAGTTTGACACGATCATACTCGACGACGTTCTCAGCGGCGCGGAGCGCCCAACAGCAGTGCTTGACGAGGCGCGGCGGCTGCTTCGTCCAGGCGGTCGACTGCTGCTGCTCGCTGCGGTCGACTCGCAAGCGGTGTCGCGACTCGGCCAGCAGTTTGCCAGGTGGTGCGCATTGACCGGGCTGCGGCTCGCGGCACCGCGACGCATTCCGGCGGAAAACCCGCGATGGTTGCTTGCGGTTGCAACGACCGTCGACCACGAAACGGCTGCCGCATGATGGCCGCTCAGCCGATGGACGAGCGCCAGGAAAAGACCCTGGAGCTTACGTTCGAATTCTTTCCGCCAGCGACACAGAAGATGGAGGATACCCTGTGGAAATCGATTCAAAGACTGTCGCCGCTTAAGCCGCGTTTTGTCTCGGTTACCTACGGCGCCGATGGCTCAACACGCGAGCGCACGCATGCGGCTGTCGAGCGCATCGCTTCCGAGACGGATCTGACGCCGGCGCCACACCTGACCTGTATTGGTGCGAGCCGCGGCGAGATCGACGATATCGCGCGCGCCTATTGGGACATGGGCGTCCGGCACATCGTGGCATTGCGTGGGGATCCACCCTCGGACGCTGCTGCCTACGTGCCGCACGCCGACGGTTATGCCTACGCGTCCGACCTCGTCGCCGGGCTGCGCAACATCGCCGATTTTGATATATCCGTTGCCGCCTATCCCGAAGTTCACCCCGAGGCGCCCAGTGCCGAATTTGACCTCGACAATCTCAGGCGCAAGCTCGACGCTGGTGCATCGCGTGCGATTACGCAGTTTTTCTTCGATACGGAGTTGTATCTGCGCTTTCGGGATCGCTGCGCGGCTGCGTCAATCGACTCCATGATTGTCCCGGGTATCCTGCCGATTACGCGCTTTCCACAACTGCAACGATTTGCCGAACGCTGCGGCGCCAGCGTACCGCGATGGCTGCATGAGCGCTTCGACGGGCTGGAGGACGACGCGGCGACGCGCCAGATGATCGCCGCGAGCATCGCGATCGACCAGGCGCGGTTGTTGCACGCCGAGGGCATCGACGAGTTTCACTTCTATACCCTGAATCGCTCCGAGCTCACGTACGCGATCTGCCACGCCCTCGGCGTGCGCCCGAAGCAGGCTGCCGCCTGAAGTGAGTATCGTGACGAGAGCTGACCGCATTCAGGCCCTGTTCGATTTGCTCGAGCGCCGCATCGTGCTGCTTGACGGCGCAATGGGCACGATGATTCAAAGTTACGGCCTCGGCGAGGACGATTTCCGCGGCGAGCGCTTCGCCGACTGGCAAAAGGATCTGAAAGGCAACAACGATCTTATCTCGATTACGCGGCCGCAGCTGATTCAGGACATACATCGCCAGTTTCTCGATGCCGGGGCCGACATTATCGAGACCAACACATTCAATTCGAACGCGCCGTCGATGAGTGATTACGGTATGGAGGCGCTCGTTCCCGAGTTGAATCTCGCCGCGGCGCGCATCGCGCGCGAGTGCGCCGATGCACATGCGACTCGCGCCGGCAGCCCGCGATTTGTTGCCGGCGTGCTCGGGCCGACGAATCGTACGGCGTCAATGTCACCCGATGTGAACGACCCGGCATACCGCAACATCACGTTTGCCGAGCTTGCCGAAACCTATGAGATGGCAGCTAGCGCCCTGATCGAAGGCGGCGCCGATTTCATCATGATCGAAACTATTTTCGACACGTTGAATGCGAAGGCCGCGATTTTCGCGGTCAGGCGAAGTTTCGCGAATAGCGGTGTCCGCTTGCCCGTGATGATCTCCGGCACGATCACCGACGCGTCAGGCAGGACCTTGTCGGGACAAACGAGCGAGGCATTCTGGAATTCTGTGCGCCATGCCGAACCATTCATGATCGGACTGAATTGTGCGCTCGGTGCGCAGGACCTGCGTCCTTACGTGGCCGAACTGGCCCGCGTCGCCGGTACGCGTGTCAGTGCACACCCGAATGCGGGCTTGCCGAACGAATTTGGCGAGTACGACGAATCACCCGAGCACATGGCGGGCATCGTCGGTGAGTTTGCCCAGAGCGGCCTGGTTAACCTCGTCGGCGGCTGCTGCGGCACGCGGCCCGCGCATATTCGCGCCCTCAAAGAGGCCGTGGCCGATTACGACACGCGCAGTATTCCGGAGCTGCCGGTACGTTTGCGCCTGGCCGGGCTGGAACCGCTGAACATCGGCCCGGATGATCTGTTCGTCAATGTGGGCGAGCGCTGCAATGTCACGGGATCGGCACATTTTCGACGTTTGATCGAAGCTGACGACTACGCGGCTGCCGTACAGGTCGCGCGGCAACAGGTCGAGAGCGGCGCCCAGATCATCGACGTCAATATGGACGAGGGCATGCTCGACTCCGAGCGGGCAATGGTGACGTTCCTGAACCTGATTGCCGCCGAACCCGATGTGTCGCGCCTGCCGATCATGATCGACTCGTCGAAGTGGTCGGTTATTGAGGCAGGCCTGCGTTGCGTGCAAGGCAAGGCAGTTGTCAATTCGATCAGCCTGAAAGAGGGCGAGGCTGCGTTCGTCGAGCACGCCACGCTTGTTCGCGACTACGGCGCCGCGGTGATTGTCATGGCGTTTGATGAGCAGGGCCAGGCCGACACGGTTGACCGCAAAGTCGGGATTTGCAAACGCTCCTACGACATCCTGACCAAAACGGTGGGTATCGAGCCGGCCGATATAATTTTCGATCCAAATATTTTCGCCGTCGCGACCGGTATCGAGGAGCATGCCGGCTACGGTGTCGCGTTCATCGACGCGACGCGGGCGATCAAGGCTGCCTTACCGCACGTGCAAATCAGTGGTGGCGTGAGCAACGTATCGTTTTCGTTTCGCGGCAATAATGTTCTGCGCGAAGCGATCCATTCCGTATTTCTGTACCACGCTATTCGCGCGGGCATGGACATGGGTATCGTCAATGCGGGGCAGCTCGCGATTTATGAGGACTTGCCGGCGAAGCTGCGCGATGCCATCGAGGACGTTATTCTTAATCGGCGTGAGGACGCTACCGAGCGACTGCTCGAGATCGCCGTAAGCTACAAGGATCAGCAATCCGGCGTACAGGCAAAAGTCCGAGATCTCGAGTGGCGTGCGTTGCCGGTGGACAAACGCCTGCAGCACGCCCTCGTGAACGGCATCGACGAATTCGTCGTCGATGACACCGAAGAGGCACGCCTTGCAACGGACCGGCCACTCAATGTCATTGAAGGGCCGTTGATGGCCGGCATGAACGTTGTCGGCGATTTGTTCGGCGCAGGCAAGATGTTCTTGCCGCAGGTCGTCAAATCTGCACGCGTCATGAAAAAAGCGGTCGGCCATCTCGTGCCGTTTATCAAAGAGGAACATGAGGGCGACTTCAGCTCGAACGGCAAAATCGTACTCGCAACCGTCAAGGGTGACGTCCACGACATCGGCAAGAACATCGTGGGCGTGGTATTGCAGTGCAATAATTTCGAGGTCGTAGACCTCGGTGTCATGGTCAGTTGCGAGAAAATTCTCGAGACCGCGAGGCGCGAGCAGGCCAAAATGATCGGACTGTCCGGACTGATTACGCCGTCGCTCGATGAAATGGTGCACGTCGCCGCGGAGATGAAGCGCCTCGACTTCGAGCTGCCGCTGTTGATTGGTGGCGCAACGACGTCGCCGGCACACACGGCCGTCAAAATCGAGCCGCAATACGAGGGTCCCGTGATTTACGTCAAGGACGCATCGCGCGCGGTCGGCGTTGCACAAGCGCTCATCGAACCGGGAACACGCGACGGGCTTGTGGCCAAGGCACGGAGCGACAACGCGCGCCGGCGGGAGCGGCATGCCGGCAAAAAACGTTTGGCGCCCCAATTATCGCTCGACGAGGCGCGTGAGAGGCGGCACCGCTGCGACTGGCGCAACTACACGTCGCCACGGCCGGCCTTCATCGGTGCGCGCGTGTTCGATGACATAGAACTTGCTGAGCTGCGCGACTACATCGACTGGATGCCGTTCTTCAACGCCTGGGAATTTCACGGCAAGTTTCCTGCGATTCTCAGCGATGCAAAGGTCGGTGAGGCGACAAGCGCGCTTTTTGACGACGCCAAGGCCATGCTTGGGAACATCATCGAGGAGCATTGGTTGCAGGCCAGGGCGGTCGCCGGATTCTTCCCGGCACACTCGGACGTCCATGACGATCTGCTGGTGTACGCCGACGATAGTCGCGACGAGCCGTTGATCCGCTTGTGTCATCTGCGTCAACAGCGTGCAAAGCCTGACGGCCACGCACAGAATTGCCTTGCCGATTTTGTTGCGCCGCGAGGCAGTGGTGTGGATGACTACATCGGCGCCTTTGCGCTGACCGCCGGTATCGGCATCGATGAGCACGTGCGGCGCTTCGAACGCGCCAATGATGATTACAGCGCCATTCTTCTCAAAGCGCTTGCCGATCGCCTCGCCGAGGCGCTTGCGGAGTACTTGCACGAGCGCGTGCGGCGCGAATTCTGGGCCTATGCTCCCGATGAACGCTGGATCAACGATGAACTGATCGCCGAGCAGTACCAGGGCATTCGTCCGGCGCCGGGCTATCCAGCCTGCCCGGACCATACCGAAAAAGGCAAGCTGTGGACGCTGCTCGACGTCGAAAAGCGCATCGGCTTGCGGCTGACGGAGTCCTACGCAATGTATCCGACGGCGGCCGTGAGCGGCTTTTATTTCTCGCACCCGGAGGCCCGGTACTTCTCAGTCGGCAATATCGATCGGGATCAGGTCGAGTCGTATGCCGAGCGTCAGGGCATATCGATACGTGAAGCTGAGAAATGGCTCGGGCCCAATCTCGGCTACGAGCCAAGTGCCGCGAGCGCCGCCTGAGAGTTCGGCTGCACGGTTACCGGAAACAATCCCTGCATTTTTTCCCAATTGTCCATCACGAGCCGGTCGCCACTGCGACCGCCTCTCAGACTGCAGATCGAAATTCTATTTTCGTTACTTAGTGTCCTCAATCTTCCACAGACGATTTTCGCTGCATTCCGAGACGTCCTCGAACAGGTCTTCGATTTCATCTCCCTCGTCGCTGTCCAAAACATCCTTTGCAGCCGCCCAGGTGGCCAGATTTGGGTAGGTGTCGACAAAAATGAAGGTCTCGATATTGCCGACTACGGCCGTACCGACACTGCTCGCGATACCGCCGCCTTCGACATGGGCGTTGATCCATTTGAGCCATTTGCTGTTAGTGGCCTGTACGTCTTCAATTGACTTGCCCTCTTTGACTTCGCAAGTCCACGTTTCGGCAATGCTGTCGGCCGTGGCAATACCGCTTAGGAACAGTGTAACGAGGGTGACAAATGCTCCAAGTGATAGCTTGTTCATGGTGATCTCCAAGTTTGTTGTTTTTCTTAGTACGCGGACAGTGTAGTACGGATCGATGACCTGTGCCTATGGGCCAGTCGCTCGAGCCAGAAGATCGTGACGTCAGCCGGCGTCGCCGCACGTCGGGCAATCACTGCGTTTGTTTACTGTGACAGCCGAAAATTCTCCGCTGGCGGCATCGTAGAGCCGCAAGACGCCGGGCGCCATCGAAAGTCCGGCCAGGTATTTCAGCGCCTCGACGGCCATGAGCGTGCCGATGACTCCCGGCACGGGAGCGAGCACGCCGTTGCCGGCACAGTTGTCCAGCGACTCGTCGGCCTCCGAATACAAACAGCGGTAGCACGGTGATTTCCGGTAATCGGGACCGAACACAGCAAGCTGGCCTTCAAGACGTATTGCCGACCCGGAAATCAGGCAGCAACCGGCTGCGACGCACGCGTCGTTAACCTGGAACCGCGTCGCAAAATTGTCCGTGCCGTCGAGAACGACATCGGAGCTGCCGACGGTATCCGCGAGTGCGGCGCCGGCGAGGCGATCGGCAATCGCCGTGACCTGAATGCCGGGATTGATACGGGTGAGTTCGGCTGCTGCAATGTCGGCCTTGAGCGCGCCGACGTCGGCGGGGCCGTACAACACCTGGCGGCCCAGGTTGGTGTCGTCGACCGTGTCAAAGTCGCAGAGCGTCAGGTGCCCGACTCCGCTGCTAGCGAGATAGTTTGCGGCCGCGCAGCCGATGCCGCCGACACCGATGAGCAATACTGTCGCCTGTGCAATCCGCTTCTGACCGGCTTCGCCCACCTGCGGTAATGCCAGGTGGCGCGCATCGCGATTTTGCTGCGGATTTTCGGCTGCCATCAGTCGTCGATCGTAACTTCCAGAATCGTCACTGCGTCGACCGGCACGTCCTGATGGCCACCAGTCGTGCACGTCGCGACAGCGCCGATCGCGTCAACGACGTCCATGCCCTCGACAACCCTACCGAAGACGGCATATCCGAAGTCGCGACCGCCATGATTCAGAAAATCGTTGTCGCTGAGATTGATGAAAAACTGCGCCGTGGCGCTGTCGATCTCTCCTGTGCGCGCCATGGCAAGAGTGCCGCGGCGGTTGGCCTCGCCATTGTCCGCCTCGTTCTTGATTGAGTCTCTTGTTTGCTCTTGCACCATATTCTCGTCCATGCCGCCTCCCTGAATCATGAAATTCGGGATGACACGGTGAAAGATCGTGTTTGCGAAAAATCCGTCCCTGGCGTATTGGCGAAAGTTTTCGCAGCTAACCGGCGCTTTCTCAGCGAACAATTCAACTTCGATGTCGCCGTGATTGGTCTTGATCGTGATCATATATCCTCGCTGTCAGTACTCCGGAACGTGGTCGGGCGCCGTTTTTTAGCACAATTTGCCGGGCGGTGCATGGCGTTAGCCCCTGCGTGCCGTGGTGGCACGCGGAAAGCCTGCAAGGTCATTGTGACACTCGATGGACGACCAGTGTTGCTCGAGCAGGGTTTTCTCGACGTCGCGTTGTTGCTCGGCGCCGTGTTCGAGAAGGAGTATGCCGTCCGAGCCGAGAATGGCCCCGCAGTCGCGTGCCAGCACGCGGATCGCATCGAGCCCGTCACGCCCGCCGACAAGTGCAGCCTGTGGTTCGCACTGCAATGCTTCGAGCGCAGGGTCGCCATCGCGAACGTATGGTGGATTCGATACAACGACGTCGAACTTGAGTCCTGTTACCGCTCCCGTCCAGTCGCCCTGAACAAATGCAATATTCGCGATACTGAGTTGGCGCGCATTCTGCCTGGCGACGGCAAGCGCGGCCGCATCGACGTCGGTCGCCGTTACCTCGCACATGACGCGTTCACTCGCTATCGCAAGCGCGATTGCGCCACTACCGGTGCCGAGATCGAGAACCTGCGATGCGACATTGCGCGGAATCTCACGCAATGCAAGATCGACCAGCAATTCGGTCTCGGGGCGCGGCACGAGCGTGGCGGGGCTGACCATCAGTTCGAGCGACCAAAACTCCTTGATCCCCGTGATATACGCCATCGGTTCACCTGCGATGCGGCGATCGAGCAGGCTGTCCAGGCGCTCGCGGGCCGCGTCGTCCAGCGTATCCTCCGGATGCGCGATCAAGTAGCTGCGCGGCACGTCAATGGTGCGCGCCAGCAGAATCTCGGCATCGAGGCGTGCCGAGTCGCTCACTGTGGCGAGCTGCGTCCGGGCGTCCTCGATGGCGGCATCAATTCGCATGGTTTGCTTCATCGTCGGGTGACACGATGCTGGTGGCCGGGCCACGGCTTCGCGTAAACTCGCAAAAAGTCAACCGCGACTGTAAGGCGCATGAAAGTATATTCCAACATTCTCGACATGGTCGGCCGCACGCCGATGCTCGAAGTGAAGCACATGGATACCGGCTCCTGTCGTCTCTTTCTGAAGCTGGAACTGATGAATCCCGGTGGCTCGATCAAGGATCGGATCGGCATTTCGATGATCAGCGAGGCCGAGAAGCGCGGTGATATCAAGGCAGGTGATATTTTGGTAGAGGCGACCGCGGGCAATACCGGGCTCGGGCTTGCGCTCGTCGCTGCGCAAAAGGGCTATCAACTGATCCTCGTCCTGCCCGACAAAATGAGCCAGGAGAAAATCTTCAATCTTCGCGCCATGGGAGCCGAGGTTGTGCTGACGCGCTCCGACGTCGGTCAGGGCCATCCCGAGTATTACCAGGACCTCGGCAAGCAAATCGCGCAAGACAAAGGCGCGTACTTTATCAACCAATTCGGTAATTCCGACAATCCGCTTGCGCATGAGCAAACGACAGGCCCCGAAATCCTGGAACAGATGGACGGTGACGTCGATGCAATCGTGTTGGGTGTCGGCTCGAGCGGCACGGTATCCGGGCTCAGCAAGTACCTCGTGGAAAATGCGCCACAAGTCGAACTCGTACTCGCGGATCCCGTCGGCTCTGTACTCGCCGATTACATCAACAAAGGCGAGCTCGGTGAGAGTGGTAGCTGGCTCGTTGAAGGCATTGGTGAGGACTTTATTCCATCGATCGCAGATTTCAGCCAGGTCCATAAGGCCTACGCCATCAGCGACGCCGAGTCATTTTCCGTGGCGCGTGAATTGCTCAAGAGCGAAGGTATCCTGGCCGGATCATCGACGGGTACGTTGCTTGCCGCGGCGCTCAAGTACTGTCATGAACAAAAGAAGCCGAAGAGAATCGTCACGTTCGCCTGCGACACCGGCAACAAGTATCTCTCCAAGCTGTACAACGATTTCTGGATGGAAGACCAGGGCTTTATCCAGCGTGAGCAATGTGGTGATCTGCGAGACCTGATCGGCCGGCCGCATGGCGAGCGAGCGACAATAACAGTCGGTCCGGACGACGTGTTGACGACAGCGCATAATCGCCTGCGCAACGCCGGCTTCTCACAACTTCCCGTGATGCATGGCGGCGAGCTTGTCGGCGTCGTGACCGAGGACGCGATCATCCAGTTCGTATTCGGCACGCCGGACGCGATGAACGAGAACGTAGACGAGGCGATGGAGACGGCGTTCATAAAGCTCGACAAGGCTGAAAGCGTCAATAACCTCGTCGCGATGTTGCGCGTGCAACCGTATGCGGCGATCATGGACGGCGAAGAGTTTCTCGGCTTGATTACGCGCTCGGACGTGTTGAATTATCTGCGCCGGCAGATTTAGGAATCAATTTTCATGAGCGACGACGACAATAAAAATGCATTCGCAACGCGCGCGATCCATGCGGGTCAGCGCCCGGATCCGAGTACGGGCGCGATCATACCGCCGATCTATGCGACCTCGACCTATGTGCAAAAAAGCCCCGGCGAACATCAGGGCTACGAATACTCGCGCACGCAGAATCCCACACGCGAGGCCTATGAGCGATGCGTCGCCGATCTCGAATCGGGCAGCCACGGGTTTGCGTTTGCGTCGGGCATGGCGGCCATCGCCACAATTCTCGAGTTGCTGGATTCCGGCAGCCACATCGTCGCGATGGATGACTTGTACGGTGGAACACGGCGCTTGTTTGACGGTGTACGCAAACGCAGCGCCGGCTGCGAATTCAGCTTCGTCGACATGACCGACATCGCGGCGCTGGAAGATGCGCTGCGCGACAACACACGCATGCTGTGGGTCGAAAGCCCGAGCAATCCGCTGCTCAAGATCGTGGACTTTGCAGCGATAGCGCGTCTGGTCGAATCGCGGGACATACTGGTTGTTACTGACAACACGTTTGCGACTCCCTGTCTGCAGCGGCCACTCGAACTCGGCTGCGATATCGTCATGCACTCGGCGACGAAATTCATCAACGGCCATTCAGACATCATTGGTGGCATTGCCGTCACTAACGATGCGGACCTGGCCGAGCGGCTCGCGTATTTGCACAATTCGATTGGTGCCATCGCGGGCCCTTTTGACAGTTTTCTCGCGCTTCGCGGCATCAAGACGCTGGATGTGCGTATGGAACGGCATTGCCGGAGCGCGGCCCGGATCGCTGCCTGGCTCGAACAGGACCCACGTGTCGAGAGCGTGCTTTACCCGGGTTTGACGTCGCACCCGCAGCATGAGCTCGCACGTGCGCAAATGTCGGGCTTCGGCGGTATCGTGACCTTCTTTATCACCGGTGGCCTCGAAGATGCGCGGCGCTTTCTCGAGCGTTGCAGGATATTCGCACTGGCGGAGAGCCTGGGCGGCGTCGACAGCCTTGTCGATCACCCGGCGATCATGACGCACGCATCGGTTCCCGAGCAGCGCCGGCACGAGCTCGGCATCAGCGACCAGTTGATCCGATTGTCCGTAGGCATCGAGGCGGTCGACGATCTGATCGCCGACCTCGATCAGGCGTTGGGCACGTAGAGAGCACCTGCTGGGTCAATTCATAGAATCCGACCGGCGGCTGTGGGAATACGTGGAAAACATGAATGAAATAACAGTCGACGAGATCCTGCAATTCTGGTTCGAGGATATAGAGCATTCTCGCTGGTTCAAGAAGGATCCTGATTTCGACCGGGAGCTAGAGCAGCGATTCGGAGACCTCTTGACGCAGGCCAGGAATAATCAGCTGGATCACTGGTGTGATACTCCGCGAGGCAGTCTGGCGCTGATCATTGTTCTCGACCAGTTCTCAAGAAACATATATCGCGAAACATCCAGCGCATTCGAGGCAGACGCCAAGGCGCTTCAGCTAACTGTTGATGGTATTCAGAAAGGGTTGGATGCAAAACTTACACTGGCGCAGCGATCCTTTTATTATCTTCCGCTGCGGCATGCCGAAAACCTCGCTATGCAGGAGCTTGGTTTGGCAAAGACCAGGGAGCTCAATGACGCCGGCTACGGCACGGATAAATACGCCCTGAGTCACTTGGCACTCATTGAGCGATTTGGGCGATTTCCGCACCGCAACAGTATTCTCGGACGCTGCAATACCACCGAAGAGAAGTTATACCTCCAGGAAGGCAAGGCTGGTTTCTGAGTTATTCAATCGCCGAGGGCCGCCAGTTGGTCGGCCTGGTATTCGCTAACCAGTGGCTGAATGATTTGCTCCAGCCCGCCCTCGAGAATCTCATCCAGCTTGTAAAGTGTCAGGTTGATGCGGTGATCCGTAACCCGCCCCTGCGGGAAATTGTAGGTGCGAATGCGCTCTGATCGGTCGCCGGTGCCAACTTGCAAGCGGCGTTTTTCGGCTTGCTCGCTCTCTTGCTCGGCAACTTTGGTGTCGAGCAGCCGGGCTTGCAGCAGTGACAGCGCTCGTGCTCGATTCTTGTGCTGCGAGCGCTCGTCCTGGCACTCAACGACAATACCGGTGGGTAAATGCGTCAGTCGTACCGCCGAATCCGTCTTGTTGACGTGCTGACCGCCGGCACCCGATGCCCGGTAGGTGTCGACGCGCAGATCGGAAGGATTGATGTCGACGGCCTCGACCTCATCGGGTTCCGGCAGCACCGCGACCGTGCAGGCCGAAGTATGAATGCGGCCCTGGGATTCCGTCGCGGGAACGCGCTGCACGCGGTGCGCACCGGATTCGAACTTGAGCTTGGCGTAAATGCCATTGCCTGTGATGCGACTGATGACTTCCTTGTAGCCGCCGTGTTCACCTTCGCGGGCGCTCAGAATCTCGACAGACCAGGCCATGGCTTCTGCGTATTTCGTGTACATGCGAAAGAGATCGCCGGCGAAGATGGCTGCTTCGTCGCCACCGGTACCCGCCCGGATTTCGAGGAAGACGTTGCTGTCGTCGTACGGGTCGGGTGGAATCAGCGCCATCTGCAGATGCAGCATTAGATCCTCGCGCCGCGCCGTCAGCACCGTCAGTTCCTCCTGCCCCATCCGGCGTACGCCGTCGTCGGCGTCCTCGGACATCTCCTCGGCGGCGGCGATATCGTCGCCGAGCATTTCAAACTGCGAAAAGAGCCCGACGATGGGCTCTACGCGCGAGTACTCTATCGAAAGGTCCCGAAACTGAACCTGGTCCGCGATAACGTCAGGATCCGCGAGTAGTCCGGCGAGTTCCTCGAAACGGTCGCGAACGGCTTCGAGCTTATGGCGTATCGATTCTTTCAACGTCGTACTCTTAATCGCTGTCCAGGTCGAACAGGATCCGCGCCGCGTCAATTAACTCGCTGTCGGACTTCTCGGCCGCCTCGCGGAGGCGCACGCTGGGATTGTGCAAAAATTTCTTCATCAGCGACGCCGTGGCGTATTCGATCACTTCATTGCTATCCGCGCCCTGGGACAGTCGTCGTCGTGCGTTCTCGAGAACCTGGTCCCGCACGCTTTGACCCTGTTCTCTTAGTGCCGTGATGACCGGCGCGACCTGCTTGGATCGCTCGATAGTCAGGTAGCGCAAAATCTCATCGTCGAGAATGCGATTTGCGTCGACGGCGGCGGCTTCGCGATTGCCCTGACCTTCAAGGATGACCTTGTCGAGATCGTCAATCGTATACAGGTAGACATCGTCGAGTTCGCCGACCTCGGGCTCGATGTCGCGTGGCACAGCGATGTCAACGGCGAATATCGGCTTGCGGCGTCGTGCCTTGATAGCTGCTTGCATGAGCTCGAGCGTGATGACAGGCTCGGGACTCGCCGTCGAACTGATCAGTATGTCGGCCTCCGGTAGCGTTCCCGCCAATTCGGATAACGGCAGGGCGAAGCCACCGAATGGGTGTGCCAGCCGGCGTGCACGTTCGACATCACGGTTGGCCACGAACATTCGACCGATATCCCTTGCGGCCAGGTGTTTCGCCAGTAGCTCGACCGTGACGCCGCTGCCAATCAGCACCGCAGTATGCTGGGTGAACCCGGCGAAGAACTGCTGCGCGAGACTGACCGCAGCATACGCGACCGATACCGGGCTCGCGCCGATCTCGGTATCGGTTCGAACCTTCTTCGCGACCGAGAAAGTGTGCTGAAACAAGCGACGTAATTGCTTGCCGAGTACATTCGCGCGCTCTGCCGCGCGAACCGCATCCTTGAGTTGACCCAGTATCTGTGGTTCGCCAAGCACCATCGAATCGAGCCCACAGGCGACGCGGAAAATATGCCGTATCGCGTCCTCGTGGTCCAACGTGAATACCGAAGCGCTGAACGATGGACCGAGGTTGCGGTCATCATGCAGCCAGGCCTGCAGCTGCTCGCTGCCGCCATTGCTGGTCATGATGTAGAACTCGGTTCGATTGCAGGTCGATAACAACACCGCTTCGTCGACACCTTCCAGCTCACGCACCTGTGACAACGCGCGACCGATCTCGTCACCCGCGTATACAACTTGCTCGCGAATTTCGACAGGTGCCGTGTTATGGTTCAGCCCGAGTATTTTGAGCGGCATATCAATTGTTTATGCGGTGCGGGTTCCGCGTTGGTGGGGATTGCGATCAGTGAATGCATATCATATGCGAACTGACGGTGCAGTTTCTTGTCTGTGTTAATTATTCACCGCAATATCGCGGCAGTGACAGGTGCGTGGCCGCGATAGGATGATCAGTCGAACAGCAATGCATTATTTCAAACAATGGCTGCCGGGCTTCGGGCTTGTGGCGGCACTGGTATATCTTGGCCCGCAGGCCGTCGCCGCCGATGATGAGGGCGTGGTTGAGGCGAGCGCCCACGTGCTTGCCGCTGAGATCGCGCTGCAGCGCAATGAGTACCTCAAGGCGGCGCGGGAATACCGCATGGCTGCGGAGTCGAGCGACAGCGTTGAGATAGCGCGGCAGGCAACGCTCATCAGCTACAGCTTTGGCTTCAATGAAGAATCTTTGCGGGCGGCCAATCGGTGGTTCGATCTCGAGAAAGGCAGCGACGAAGCGCTCCTCTATGTTGCGCAATTGCAATTGCGGCTTGGCAAGCTGCGCGATGCGCATCGAAGCTTCAAAAAGCTCATCGATCGGAGCGATGAGGCTCCGGACGAACGATTGTTGTCACTGGTGCAGGTGCTGTCACAGGAGGATGCGGAGAACGCCGATGCGGTCATGCGGAAGTTGGCAAAACCGTACAAGGACTCCGCGTTGGCACACTATGCGGTGGCGGTGATGGCGCTGCAGGCCGATGACACCGCACATGCCGAAAAACGCTCGCTGCGAGCCATAGAGCTCGAGCCGGAGTGGGTTAAAGCGAAGCTGTTGTATGCCCGCACACTGCTCGTCGGCGGCAAACAGGATGAGGCGATCGACTACACGGCCCGAATTGTCGGTGACGACCCGGATCCGGACCCTGATGCGCGCATGGAACTTGCAGTCATGATGATGACGGCGGGCCGTGACGATGATGCCCTGAGCCAGATCAATCAAATACTGCTCGAACAACCGTCGAGATTCGACGCGCTGCGCCTGATGGCCATCATCAACTTTCGCCAGGAAAATCTCGATGCGGCCTGGGACGACTTCCAGGACTTGCTGGCGAGCGGCTATCACACTACGGATGCTCTTTATTATCTCGCGCGAATCGCTGATTTCCGGAGTGAGCTGGATCGCTCAATTCGGCTCTATTCACAGGTACGGTCCGGGGCACACGCTATTACTTCGCAGCGGCGTGCCAGTGCGCTGATCGCGACTCAAAAAGACGATCCTGACAAGGCGCTCGAGCAACTCGACGAATTTGCGCACGACAATCCGAGTTTCGCCGTGGACATGGTTCTCGCAAAGGCGCAACTGCTGGCAGCGCTCGAACGTTACGACGACGCTCTGACCTATTACAACAACTACGTCGAATTTCGGCCCGACAACGAAGGTGCGTCGCTGGGTCGTGCCGAGCTGCTGTTGCGCATGAATCGCCTGCCCGACGCAATTCTCGAGTACCGCAGAGCCGTCAAGCGCTGGCCGGACAGCGCGATGTCGTTGAACGCGTTCGGTTATACGCTCGCCGATCGTACCGATGAGTATCGCGAAGCCGAGAAGCTGATACGCAAAGCGCTGAAGTTGGAGCCCGAGAGCGCAGCGATCATAGACAGCATGGGATGGGTGCTTTTCAAACTCGGTCGTTATGACGAGGCGCTCATTGAACTTGATCGGGCGTATCGCAAGCTTGACGATCATGAAGTTGCCGCACACATCGTCGATGTACTGGACGCGCTGGGCCGTAACGATGAGGCGCTGGAACTACTGCAGTCAGCCGAAAGCAGACACCCTGACAGCGATTTATTGAAGGATGTACGTGAGCGCGTCTTCCCGGATTCGCCGTAGCCGCAGGTTCGCCGGGCCGGGGATCATCGCCCTGGCGGCAGTGATGTTTCTGATTTCCGCGTGCGCGACCCGGCGAAGTATCGACTTGCCCGCGATCGACGACTGGGAGTCCCGCCAGGCCATACTGGCCGGGTTCGGCGAGTGGGAATTCAGTGGCCGGATCGGGGTTAGTGCAGGCGATGAAGGCTTCATCGGCAAACTACGCTGGACGCAGGATGACGACGCGTTCCGTGCAACCGTGAGTGGCCCGCTCGGCATCGGCACGGTCCGGCTTGACGGCGATGGTGGCAGCGTGGAGCTCACCGACAAACACGGCGTCCGCACGGTGCTGGAGGATGCCGAAGCAGAACTATATATTCGTTATGGCTGGACGATTCCTGTCAAGAGCCTGCGCTATTGGGCACTCGGCATACCAGATCCGTCGTTGCCGGCGCATACCGAATTAAACGAGGACGGGCAGTTGCTACGCCTCGAACAGGGTAACTGGACCGTACACATCACGCGCTACCGGGAAGGAGGCGGACAGCTCATGCCGAGCCTCCTTTCGGCGGTAGACAGCCACACCAGGGTGCGCCTCGTGATCCACAAGTGGTCATTCTTCGAGCGGTCGTGACACCAGCACTCCGTTTACACCACCCTGACGGAGTGCCGGCGTCATTGTGCGTTGACAGCTCTGTGACCTGACCGCACAATTGCGCCGCAAGCGACTGACGAATGGGGCGTAGCCAAGTGGTAAGGCAACGGGTTTTGATCCCGTGATTCGCAGGTTCGAGTCCTGCCGCCCCAGCCACACGAGAATCTGAGGGGGATTCGTGGATCTTGCATCAATGGCAGTCTTTTCGGGTAATGCGCACCCGGAACTCGCCCACGACATCGCACGCTGCCTGACGGTTCCGTTGGCGCGTGCCCAGGTCGGCCGCTTCAGCGACGGTGAGATCAACGTCGAAATTCTCGAGAATATTCGTGGCCGGGAAACCTTCATCATTCAGCCAACCTGTCCGCCGTCCTCGGAAAATCTGATGGAATTGCTGGTCATGGTTGACGCTGTGAAGCGTGCGTCAGCCGCGAGAATCACGGCGGTCATTCCGTATTTCGGCTTTGCCCGGCAGGATCGCCGCCCGAGGTCTGCGCGTGTGCCCATCACCGCGAAGCTTGTCGCAAAGCTGATTGGCACCGCCGGCGTCGATCGCGTGCTGACGGTTGACCTGCACGCGGATCAGATTCAGGGTTTCTTCGATATTGCCGTCGATAACGTCTACGCATCGCCATTGCTCCTCGGGGACGTTTGGAAGCAGAAATACAATGACATGGTTGTCGTTTCGCCGGATGTCGGCGGTGTTGTTCGCGCAAGGGCCCTGGCCAAGCGGCTCGACGATGCTGACCTCGTGATCATCGACAAGCGCCGCTCGAAAGCGAACCAGTCCCAAGTCATGAACATCATCGGTGAAGTCGAGGGAAAGAATTGCGTCATGATCGACGACATGGTTGATACAGCTGGCACGCTGTGTCAGGCGGCGAGCGCGTTGAAGTCGCGCGGTGCGGCAAGCGTCGACGCCTATATTACGCACCCTGTCTTGTCCGGCCCCGCTGTCTCGCGCATCGGCAAATCGGAACTCGACGAAGTCGTCGTGACCGATACGATACCGCTGAACGAAGAAGCGCGGGCCTGCAAAACGATTCGCCAGTTGTCGACGGCCGGACTGCTCGCCGAGACCATGCGGCGCATCAGTGACGAGGAGTCTGTCAGCTCACTTTACGTGGACTAACTGCCCTTGAGTTCCTGCGACAAAGCATACATGCAGGACCTGAGCATCCGAATGGCAGAACCAGGCGACGCCAGTGAGTTACTGTCGATCTATCGTCCGATCGTAGAGAAAACAGCGGTTTCATTCGAATCGGCTGCGCCATCAGTGGTGGAGTTTGCGAAGCGAATCGAGGCGATAACTGCTACGCACATTTGGCTTGTCGGCGAGGCCGGCGGCGTTGTGGTCGGCTACGCATATGCCTCGCCCCATCGGTCGCGAGATGCGTACAAGTATTCGGTAGAGACAAGCGCGTACATCCGCTCGGGTATTCACGGGCAGGGATTAGGGACCTGCCTGTACGAACGGTTGTTCGACGATCTGTTGAAGCTCGAGTACTACAATGCGTTTGCGGCCATTACGTTACCGAACGCGGCCAGCATTGCCTTGCACAAGAAAGTCGGATTCGAGTCCGTCGGCACCTTTCGCTCAGTTGGCTTCAAGTTCGGACAATGGCACGATGTTTCGTGGTGGCATCGATCGATCAAGGCCGGGAGCCCCAAAAGCAACTGATTGCGTGACAGGCTGGTACGGCCTGCCAAAACGATCAATTTCCTGCTTGTGCCGCGCCTGGCATGGCTCCGCCGATTTTGCGGCGCGGGCTATTCAGGGCGTTGAAATCCTGTATACTTCGCGCCCCTTTCATAATGAGGCCCGGCTCCAGCGGTAGCGCTCCGGTGGTGGAGGCCGCGGCGGAATTGGCGGCGGCAGAAATCGCTGCTAAGTCACCTCACCAGAAACGTCTGAAATCCTATGAATGATGTAACCTCCGGCAGGGGCGAACCCTATGAGATTGAGTCGATCCGTCGAGTGAAGGCTCCGCCTGACACCCAAGGAACTGATTGGCACCGCTATATCATCGTGCAGGGCAGCAACACGATTAATGGGTACCGGAAGGGAAATCTCAAGGAAGTCACGATGGAGGTGGAAGAGATCGTCGAACAGTTGAACCAGCGGCGACTAGGCAAGCGTGGTCGCGTAAACCTGGTGCCGACGCCGAAACACCGCCCCCAGAAGTGACGATCGGGCTCATCGGGTCTGAATATTCCCATGTCCAGTTCAGTAGATAACAATCTGGCCCTGTTCTGCGATTTCGAAAACATCGCCCTTGGTGTTCGCGATGCCAAATACGCGAAGTTCGACATCAACAGAATTCTCGAGCGCTTGCTGGTCAAGGGCAGCATCGTGGTCAAGAAAGCGTATTGTGACTGGGAGCGATACCGGGACTTCAAGGCGACGATGCATGAGGCGGCGTTTGAACTCATCGATATCCCGCATGTGCGGCAATCCGGCAAGAACTCGGCAGACATACGCATGGTCGTCGATGCGCTCGATCTTTGCTACACGAAGTCCCACGTCAATACGTTTGTCATTATCAGCGGCGATTCTGATTTTTCGCCGCTGGTCAGTAAGCTGCGGGAAAATGCGAAGACGGTCATCGGCGTCGGCGTCAGGAATTCGACGTCGGACCTTCTGATGAGCAACTGCGATGAGTTCATTTTTTACGACGACCTCATTCGCGAGCAAGAGCAGAAGCGCAAGGCCCGAAAACCGGCGAAAGGGCGTACGGCCAAGCGCAAGGGAGCGAAGGCCAGGCCCGAGGATGTAATGCAGGAAGGGATTGACCTCGCCCTTGAGACAGCCATCGCACTCAACGCCGAGCGCGGGGATCATGAAAAGCTCTGGGGGTCGATGGTCAAACAGGCATTGAAGCGCCGCCGCCCCGGCTTCAACGAAAGCCCCTACGGCTTTGACTCATTCAGCAAGTTGCTGGAGGAGGCCCAGGCTCGGGGCCAGGTGGAGCTGGAACTGGACGAGCGTTCGGGCGGTTACATTAT
>Ga0255058_10000107_pt1 | contig 49443 bp, 71 predicted proteins | sample Cases_109_9_MG_FD_188637 | JGI IMG/M metagenome (GOLD analysis project Ga0255058, IMG submission 188637) | Seawater microbial communities from Amundsen Gulf, Northwest Territories, Canada - Cases_109_9 | ecosystem: Environmental > Aquatic > Marine > Gulf | place: Canada: Northwest Territories...
CGGGGCTGACACCCTCACGACGACCGTGGCCCCACAACTGACGGCTACGGCTGTAGCGTGGTCAATTTTTGATGCGACGACTCTGCTCTCCTCATCGACCATGGACTTCCAAACTTACGGTCCCACCTTCATTATGCCCAAGGGGAACTATACGGGAGGGGTGGAGCTGGTGAGTCGCAAGCACAACCTCCGGTCCTACGTTCGATTTCGCACCATCTTTGCCTTGGGGACTGCCAACTCAGGACTACGGTACCACGTAGCTAATCTTCATATACCCACAACGGAGGGGTCATCCGGTCAAACCAACCAGCTCCGCGGTGACAACGTTGACACGACGTGTCTGCTTTATTGGGGAATCCCCCATGTGGACGGCTACCGATTCTGGCGATCCTCAGGAGACTCAGCCACCTCGTCGGGGAACCAGGATAAGTACACTCTTGTCAAGCCGTTGTACCTGGTGGACCTATACCAGGAGAAGGGGGTCTACCAGCCTACGTCGGCGGTATTCTTCCAGAGATTCGAGCACGCACCGGACGACGCCGAAACCGGAGGCTTTACTGGTACCACTACCTACTTTGAGGATGGGGGGTTGACGTCTCAGACCCCATTCGATGCCCTCGATGAGACCTTCGGGGCCATGCCCCGGGCCAAGTTGATCGCCAACTATGCTGGCCTCCTGGTGGGAGTGACCGACATAGCAGAGCCCTCAGTCTTTGATGGGGTCCAGGGCGAGTGGTCGGATGCAGACCAACGAACCGAGGAGCTGTTCTGGTCTCACGCTAGTAAGCTGGAGCCGGAGAACTTCCCGCCGGAGAATCGGTACCCGCCGGATGATCCGAGCGAGAAGTTCCTGGAGATTGAGGTAGCGGGGGACCACGCCTTTGCTATCTCTACAGCCTCGGTCTACAAGATGTCCCGCTCGGGGTCCACCGTTGCTATGAACCGCATTCTCTCCCGATTAGGGGGTGTGTCGAGGAATGCCGCGACCGGTGTGGGAAACACCCTATTCATCGTCACGAAGGCAGGTGTAAAGTCCATCGACGGCAACACGGGAGCGGTCAAGTCCATCTCTGCCATGGACCGCATCATCATGGACGACGGGGAGTGGGCGGGATCCCTGGGCAGCGTTCACTTGCAGTACGATGCCACCATGGGCGTGCTGGTGTTCTTGAACACTACCGAGAAGGAGTGCTTCCTGCTCTGGGAGGCCACTGGAGCTGTCACTCGCGTGACGGACTGCCCGTGGGTGTTCCTGGCGGGTGGCAACGACGTGTTGACCGACGGGTCCCAGCGAGCCTACTTCATCCTCAGTACCGGGGTGGTCCACTGCATCGACGGGGCCCGTACCATGGGCAAGAGGTCCATGTGCGGGACCACGGCCCTTGAGACCGTCAACGGTACCTGCACGACTGCCTCTGCTACTCAGATCATCGACACCGCCGCGACGTTCCCGGTCAACTGTGTGGGCCACCAGGTCTACATCCAGAATGGGGACATGAAGGGGGACAACGTGGTGATTGCCACGCGGAACAGTGCCACAGTGATTACTGTGACCGGTCTCTCTGAGTCCACTGCCACGACGACCCGGTACTCCGTGGCCCCTGTAGTCACAGAGCTGGTGTTCCAGCAACTAGGGCAGTCGGGCGGGGATGCAGAGAAGGATGGTATTGACCCCTTTGTGCGAAAGATCACGTCTTCCATGTCCGTGGCCTTCTCGGACCTGGGCGGTGAGACCAGCTCGGGTGACACCAATGCCTTCGTCCGCATGGGTGCCTGGCGGAACCGTATTCGCCTGCTGGAGGTGGAGGAGGCGATCGACATCATCCCCGACAAGTGCTTGGCTCGAATCAACGTCCACGATGTGCGTGTGTACCCCAGCTTGAGATTTCTCGGTGGGAATTTAGACTTTGAGATCCAGGCTGTACTGATCCACGGTCAGAAGACAGCCTCTGAGGCCCAGAGCAGACAGTCTTGACTCTGGCTGGATTTTGTGCTACAATAGGCTGAGGATTCTATGGCTACAACAACCGCAAGTACCCTGACCGCTATCCGCCGGCGGGGCATCAACAAGGCCCAGGCGAGTCAGTCTGGCCTTCAGGACATAGAGCAAGCCAAGGCGGAGGCCACGACCGCGGCCGTGCAGGAGGCACCCGGCGGCACCACCCCCTACAAGGGCTCAGCCCAAGAGAAGGCAGCCCAGGAGCAGCAGACAGGCCCTAGTCCTACCACTGTCCAGCCAGGGACCGACTACGGGGCTCCCGACAAGAGCCAAGCCGGACCCGTTCCTGAGACCACCCCCACCCAGGCACCAGAGACCGGTTCTGGTCCCGGAGGCCGGCGGACGTTTTACGACTGGCTGAAGGACCTCGGAAAGGACAGCGGGTCTGGGACCCCAACCGACCCTAACTCCCCCACCACAGGGTCAGGTGCTGTCGGGGCATCCGGTGCTCCTACTGGGCAAGGTGCTGCCGGGTCAGTCGGGCAGTTGGGTCCAGGCGGCACTCCCGCCGAGAGCGGACCGCTGCTGGATCGAACGGTAGCCGCGGCAGACGATGTTGCATCCACCGGGAAACGGGACGTTGAACGGGGCCAGACGGCGGCCGATAAGGCCACAGAGGACGCCAAGGCTGAGTCGGATGAGATGAAGCTGGGGCAGGGGGAGAACGTGGACGCCCTCGACACAGCCAGTGCGAATGCTACCGCGGGCGATCTCGACAATCAGGCCCTGATTGAGACCACCCGTGACAGAATCGCTACACTCCCTGAGGACGTGCAGACCGCGTTCGACGACAACAAAGGGGACATGGATGATGCAATTGATGCTGGTCGTGCCGGGATCGACACGCGGGAGTCCGACGCCCTGGGTAAGGTCATGGATGGGAGGGCCGGAGCAATGGACGCCGCCGTGGCTTCTATCCACGGTGCCCTTCGCAATCAGATGTCCCAGATTGACGCCCAGGTGCAGCAGGGCACCCTAAGCCCGTCGCAAGCCACGGCTATGAAGGCCAAGATTCGGATGGGCGGGTCCATGCAGCTCAGTGCTGCCATTGGACAGACAACGCTCGCGTTTAACAAGCTGGAAGCCGACGTGGCGACATCTTTTGGGAACATGTTCACGACGTTCGAGACAAATGCCACCAACGCCGAGGCACAGTTCGGGGCCGCCGCGGCCGGTGCTGTTGGTCAGGCCAACATAGCTAAGGGCGAACTTAACAACGCCCTGACTGCCATGTCCGCCCAGTCCAGGGCCACCCGGGACGCCACGATCTCAAACAACCTTGCAACGAGGTCCACATTCGTCAACAACAACGACGCCCACAACATGGCCATGCTGGACCACACCGACGACGAGGTTATCCTGGCCCAGCCCTCGGCGATCAACTCCTACACATCCTACGCCGATACGTTTAGCACTCTAACGAAGACGGAGCACGGCCAGGCTATGCTAGAGCTGATGAAGGATAACGCAGATCTGACCGCTATGTTCGGCGGGTTCAACATCGCATTCGAGCTAGCGAAAGGTCTAGCAGGGGGTTAAATGGCAGGACCACAGCAGATTCCTTTGATGCAAAGTCGTGGCGGGGGTGGTGGAGGAAGTCCCGACCTCGCACGGGTGGCCATCGCCAACTTCATCACTGACCAGAACACGGCTCAGCAGAAGATGATGAAGAACTTCACGCAGCTCCAAGAGCAGCAGGCCGCAGCTGCCAGGCAGGACGCTGCCCAGATGACCGGTGCCATGAATCGGGTGGCTTCTCAGGCTGACGAGAAGAAGGTTCGCCAGGAGGCCTTGGGAGAGAAATACAAAGACCGTGAACACGCCGAGGAGTACGCCGAGTGGACCAAGCGGTTTGATGCACAGGCAAAGCAGGACTTCGCTGTGACCCAGACTCGTATTGGGGAGCAGATGGCCGCGGGGCGAGACTTCCTCAAGAGGATGGATGTCAACCGGCGAGACTTCGGGGACAAGATCAAAGCACATCGGGCCTACCTGTTTGACCCGGGGAACCAAGAGTACTGGCTCAACACTCCCGGTGGCATGGACAGGTTGGAGTCCATGCAACGGCGGCTGCGTGCGGCCGATGCGTTCCACGAGTCCGACTTCCAGTCCAAGTACACGTCCCAGGTGTCCCGACTGATGTCCGAAGTGCACGAGCAGATTCAATCGGGAGAGAGTCACACCGACCTCACCGCTCTGTACGATGCCAAGCCCTCGTCGCTGTCCCGGGAACTGGACGGCCCAGACCATGATGATGGGGACTGGACGGAGGATGAGTTGCGAGAGCTGCACCACTCCGGTGGCTACCCGCCCGGGGGGCTGTTCGGGCGTGACCCTGATGACCCTTCCCTCAAAAAGTACAAGAGCTTCAACCCAATCGACTATGCGACCGGAATGCAACTGCTCCAGGACGAGCAGGCCTTCGCAACCCTCACTCATGCCAAGTACCAGGATGACTACGTGGTTGCCATGATGCAGGGCATCGCTGACCGGAGTGAGGTTCACGCGAAGATTCGGAAGAATGACCAGAGTGACTTCAACCTCATAGCCGACACAGCTGAGGCGGCGGTCTATGCCGGCACCGTAGCCGTGGTCCAGGACCTGCACTCGGGGAAACTCTCTCCCGATACAATCCATTCTCAGTTGTTGCTCAAGTCAGGGAGTTTTGCCGAGCCCAACATGCGGAGTGCCTTGGCCTTGAAGGTCGTGGAGTCTACGTTCGAGTCGGTCGCCGGGCCGGGTGGGGATGGCCTCCTGAAGAAGCTGGACCAGATCCTTGACGGCACGGGGGACGAGGGGCTGTGGGATACCGAGGTGGAGTTGGGGTTGGCGTTTGCGGTACGCAACCGTCTGCTCCATGTGCGGCAACAGCTGAAGAGTGTGGTGACTGTTCCCACGGATGCGTCAGGTAAGGCGACGTCCACCTCACTGTCTACGGCTATGGGGGAGTCCATCCTCAAGCGTCCGGACAGTCCGGAACAGCGTAACTTTCTCAGGGCCCTGGCGATGCAGCCGGGGGACGAGGCTAGGGGTGAGCTGCTGGAGCCCATAAAACGCCCGTTCGGTCGTGATCTGGACGTGGCATCGGGACACAGGATCCACAAGGGTGTGGACCGGATGTTCGGTGAGGCGATTCAGAAGGTAAACCACCTACTGGACATTGTGGAAGGCCAGCCCGCGATGAAAGGTTACAACGCCGAGGTGGGGGACGTGGCTCGCCGACAAGATGCGTACGTGGCGTCATACCTCTCCGACAAACCTGGCGAGTCTCTCAGTCCGAGGGGACCAGACGAGAAGGAGTCGGAGTTTGAGACACGGGCCTCGGAGTTTCGTATGGAGGCCCTCGGGAACGTCACCGATGAGCAGAAGCGGTCTACGTTTGGGGATGCCCCGAAGGAATTCGACGTCGAGCGAGACAAGCTGAAGATGGCAGTCAAGCTGTCTCCGCTCCAGGCCTACGTACAACTGGTGGGTGACCATACGGACAAGCCAGAGTTGCTGGCAGCCCTGATCTCAGGGGACTACGACAATGCCGAGCCTGAGTTCCCCAAGCTGAGGGGTGCGACCAGGCCACAGATGGAGCAGGCCCTGAAGAACTATGCGGGGTCGGCTGCGAAGAGGCGAGAGCAGATCAAGACCGAGTTGAAGCGTCGTCGTGATGAGCATGGTCGGAAGCAGAAGGCCGAACCAGGGAAGACTAAGGTCCCAGAGGCGGTGTAAGATATGGCAGTAATAGGACTGTTGGCGGGCATAGTGTCAATGTACGGGGCGAGTGCTATCATTGATAAGCTGGGTGGTGACCCGGAAGGCGACGAGATGGCGGAGATCCAGAAGGATCAAGGGCTGCAAGCCGCACGAGCCCAGAGACCCCTGCACCGTCTGGAGAAGGGCACCATGGAGGACGAGAAGGAGCTGGAGGCCAGTCAGAGGCAGATGTCGTCCGCAAGCATCGGTGCCCAGCAAGCCCGACTCGGTCGCCGCGGTGCAGGACCTAGTGACATGCTGGATCAGATTGCTGCCCAGATGGGTACCACGGCTGAGGAGCTGAGTGCGAAACTCTCTCCCGAGCGAGCCGGTGACCTGTCCAACACGAGCCGGATTGCCTTCGGGCGTTCGGCGAAGAGAGTGAAAGGCTAGGACACCATGCCGCCAGAACTTACCGCTCCTGTGGATTTTGATCTCGCCGGACAGCTCCGAGCCAGCGGGGCCTTGCCTTTGGCCGGGGTGGAGATGGCAGCCCCTGCGGTGAGTGCAGCGAGCGAGGGGTTCGTGGACTCTATGACCCTGGTACAGAGGACAGGGGACCAGTGGTTTAGGGGGGCGACGGAGGCCGAGCGTGTGGAGACCTTCCGGGCGTGGGTGAAGCGGAGCGGCGGATCGAAGTCCTTGATGCAAATGCTGGAGGGGGAATCGGGAGAGAGAATTCTCCGAGCCACACCGAATAAGATCCCCCGAGCGGTCCTTGCCGCAGCGGGCGGTCCCCGGAGTACGGCGACGTTCACTCGCTTACACCAGATGATGAGGCAGGTCAAATCAGGAGGGGCTTCTCCGAAGAATGTGGAATGGCTGTTCAACCTTTCTCTCAAGGAAGGCAAGAAGGCCGGTCTCACGGCCAACACCCTGGACGCTATGCGACGCATGGGTCCTGAGAGACTCTACCGTCGCGGTGCCGTGAACGTCGCCCGCGTATACGACAAGCTCACCCAGGACTCTGCTGCGAGGAAGCTCCTGCGGTGGGGGATGGGCGGAGGGGCGGCGGCGAAAGCCGGTGGGTCTGGTTCCTTGGGGGCGGGGCTGAGTCAGAATCTGACCAAAGATATTCGGTCCCAGTTGGATGCTATGGATGCAGTGGCGAAGGAGGCGGGCATTGGTGAGAGGATCGGTGCAGCTGAGGGGGTGGTTGGCAAGACCAAAGCCGGGGCCCGGGCCGTGGTTGGCAAGGCCAAAGGTGCCCTCCGCGGTGCGGCTCCCGTCGCCGGCGAGGCAGGCATCGCGTCCGAGTTAGGGGCCGCCGGGGCCAAGGGTCTGGGGAAGCTGTCCAAGCTGGGTCGAGCTGCTGGTAGTGTCGGGGGAGTCCTTGGAGGAGCGTTCCTTGCGAAAGACGTGTACGACTCATTGATCGGCAAGTCCAAGAGGGCCCGTGCTATGAGGGATGCGTCTCGTGAGGGAGCTACGCCTTCGGTATCCCGGGAGTTGATGCTGGACATCTTGGATAAGAGGGCGGACCTCCAGGCACGACGGGCACAGTTGGCCCAGAACCCGGACATCATGCAGAGTATGGTGCAAGCCATTGGGGGGAACCGCCCCAAGACACTGACGGGTAGTGAGGCGGGCTTTGGTGTTGATGCCGGCCCGAGTGCCATGTCTCCGGATGAGATGGAGGAACGGCTCAATCAGGTGCTCGGTCAGATGCGTGGCCGGTAAGGGGGGGTAGTGCCCGAGCGACGACCCATGACGGGGGAGATCGGTCTTCTGGAGAGGCCTGGCCAGGCCACCCAGAATCTGATGTTGGGCGACCTGCCCGCCGGGTTCCAGGCGATGTTCCAGCCCGGGGACCTGCTTCCACAAGAGCGGGATGCCTTCCTCAAGAAGCACGGTCTGGACAAGAGTGTCTGGGCTCCTGTCTTTCGGTTGATGACCAACCCCCTTCTCATTGTGTCCCTGGCTGCGGGGTTCAAGTTCCCTGTTGCCAGTGCGAAGAACATGTTCAAGGTGAAGAATGCCGTTGCCGGGATGACCAAGAGGTTCCCGATCCTGGGACGGCTGTCCTCGATGCAGGGTCTGTACCGTGGAACGAAGGTTGCCGACGACTACACGGACGTGGTAACGAACATCCACCTGTACCGGACCGAGTTCAATGAGAAGATGTCGGGTCTCCTGCGGACCTTCCGCAGCCAGGCCGGCAAGACGCCCTCGTCACAGGAGCAGATGATGATCTCCTCTTGGCTGGATGGGCTGCACCGCCCACTCCGCGGCTGGGAGGGTACCAACGGAGTCCTCACCATGGGCAAAGGGGCGACCCGGGTGAATGTGCCCTCGGTGGGCACGCTGATGCCCGATCTGGAAGCCCACATGGGTCGCCCCCTCCTCCAGTTGGCCAAGGGGACACGCGAGGTCTTTGACGACATGTGGACGAAGACCTTCGGCAGTCCCAAGAACCGGGAGTCGATTCGTCGGGCGATGGGACGCATGAAGGGCGGGCAGGATGAGCTGACCGATGTGTGGAGGGAATATCTGCAAAACCCCCGTAAGATCGAACACTACTACCCCCACCGGTTGATGACCACGGAGGCTGACTTCCTGGCCATGTTCAAGAACATGACCTCCGAGAAGCAAGCTGTCGGTGCCGCTGCCCGCAAGACTGTACGGTGGGTGGGACCTGAGAGCCACACCCGACGCAGTGCCTTGATGCCCAGCCTGGTGGAGCTGGACGATCTCTCCCGATTGAAACCCGGTGTAGTGGATAAGGCACAGTTGGAGCGGTTGAAGGAGGTCGCCAAGTACAGGATCGTAGCGGACGCCGGAGGGCAGGGCAAGCTGACCGTGCGGTCCATGCAGAAGCTGAAAGAATCCTCCTACGAGAACATCGTGAGTGACTGGCGTGGGCTGATGTCGGAGCAGGAAGCGATCAGTTTCAGGGGTTCTATGGAGGCGGCCCAGCCCAAGCAGTATTCTCTGAAGCTAATGGACACCTTCAACAGTTACTCCCAGTCGATGGGCAGCACCTTCGGGTGGACTGTCATGGGCGGGGGTGAGAAGTTGCAGCAGCACGTCCGTACCCTCAAGGGGTTGGGTGCGAGTGGTGTAGAAGGGGCTCCGTACGCGAAGATGCGGGCGGAGATGCTGGAGAACACCTACATCCCCCTGGCCCTGGGTCGGGGCACCTTCAAGAATGCTCTCAAGTCCCAGGCCTGGGAACAGAACATGTACAAGCTGGCCTCCTGGGTCCGGACTCCTAAGGTGAGGGGGGTGTTGGGTGAGGACCTGGCTAAGACCATGCACGGGCACCTGACCAATGCTCGGAGTGCCTTCTCCTATGTCAACCTGAGTCAGAAGGCAGCCGGCTACTTCTACCTATCCACCCTTGGACTGAACCCCGCGTCTGCCCTGAAGAACGTGCTTCAGTTGGTGTTGACGACTGGGCCGACCCTTGGGTACAAGACCACGGCCATGGGCCTGAGTGCGGCGATGAAGAAGTCCCACAAGTACTTCGCCTCCCGCTTTGGTGCCCAGAAGCTGTCGCACGAGGAGGCCATTCGGTCTGCGTACCCTGCCTTCGGGAAGTCGGGTGCGGCGGCTGCCCCCATCACCGACGAGGTCATGGAGAACTCCCTCAAGAACATCGCGGGGATACAGAGCCTGGCCCCGGGCAAGCTCGTCAGCACACAAAAGAAGATCAGCTCGGCGATGATGTCCCTGTTCACAGCGACGGAGACCACGAACCGTCTGGCCACCTGGGAGGGGGCCCTGATACATGCCAAGCGATCTAAGATGCCCACGGAGATGGCCCACAAGTTTGCCACCAAGGTCGTCGCCGAGACCCAGTTCCTCACCGGTCCACAGAACACCCCCTACCTGTTGGCAGGAGTCAACCCGTTGGTACGGCAGCTCGGTCAGTTCCCGCTGCGGTTCCTTGAGTTCGCCACACACACCGCCTGGAATCTTGGGTCCGCGGAGTCATCCCTCATCCTGGGCAAGAACCCGGGAACCTTCGCCCGCATGATTGCGGGTTCGATCATCGCCCTGGAGGCAGGACGGGAAGTGGGTGTGGATGCGGGTGACGCTCTGCTGACCGGGGCCATACCCTCGTTCCAGAAATCCCGGGAAGGCGATCCCTTCGGGGGGTTTCCAATCGTCCCCCCGGCACTCCAGTTGGGAGGGGCCGTAGCAACGGGTCTGGCCACTCAAGACTTCTCAGCCCTGGTGAGGGCTACCCCCTTGGCGGTGCCGGGTGGGATCGCAGCGATGCGGGTAGCCGGGATCATGCCGGCGGACGTTGTGGGCGAGACCGTCGCCGAGACGGGGGTGCAGTTGTCCAGGTTTGTCGGGAGAGGGTACGCGGACTACCAGAACCCGTCGCCCGATGGGAGGATTCCTGTGTACACTCCGCAGCGAACCCTCAAAGGATTTTATACCCGGTGGGAGATACTAGCCCAGGGCCTGGGCATAAGGCAGGGGGACAAGGTACGAGAGGAAAACCTTATGCGAACGATCATCAAAGGGAGGGAGCAGATCCAGGAGTCGAGGAAGGACTACCTGGATGCCCGTCTTCGTAACGATGCGACCGATGCCCGCTCAGTAGCCGAGAGGTTCCAAATCCAGTTTGGATTCCCCCTCCCGGTGACTGAGCAGGACATCGAGGGGATGCAGCTTAGAAGGAGGGTGTCCCGTTTGGAGCGTCTTGTCCGAACCCTGCCCCCGGGACCGGCACGAGATCAATACGTACAGCTGATTGCATCGTCTCTTGGAAGTTCTGGCCCAGCTCTCCTAGGAATTGACCCAGCATTGCTCGGGGAACCAAAGCCTGCACGGGAGGCTGCTCGGGGTAACGTATCCACACAGCGATCTGCCCCTCAGTCGTATCGGACGGGTCCGTTTGATTCGGTTGATCCGGCTCGCGTGGGACGCCAGCACCTGCCAGACAACTCCAGCTTCGGTTTCTAGTCACGATTCACTCCCCTCTCAGCTTCAATTGCCAGACGCTCTCCTGCCTGGACCAGTTGGTGCAGACGACGAGCTATGCTGACATCATTGTCCTCGGACACTCGATGTAAGCACTCGGCTATGTCACCCAGACGATTGTGGATTGCCCACAGTACCTCGTGTAAGTGTTCATCCATGGGTTTTCTCCGTTTCCTTTCGGATGTTGGGTCGTTTGACGTTAGTGTCCAAGGAGTACCTTGGGGAGTTGGTCATAACTTGTCGCCCACGGGGCGTAAGGTCGTACAGACGACATGTCTGATTGATTTCATTTCTCCTGGTCTGTCGTGTCTTGTGCAGCCACTGCTGTCGGACCAAGTGAGATACGAGGGATGATGTGCTCATGGGCTTGAGTTCCTTGGCAACTGTCATCATCTCCGACACGCTGAGGGCCCCATGGCGAGCCAGGAGATCCATGATGATCTTCGCCCGGTTCTTGTACGCATAGCTGGGGTGCCCACTCCCCCACACCGGCACCACCCCACCGTACTGGGCGTCCACCCAGACGATCGAACGTCGGTTGTTCTTTGATTTGCGACGTTGCTTGCTGTCCAAGATCTTTTTAGCCTTACACAGCTGGGTGAAGCAGGGGTACACCGTCTGCGGCAGGAGATCCGGGTACCGCTCTAGGAAGTCTGGTACGGTACGTCCTCGCTCCTTGGCCCACCCCACATACTGGTAGACCCTCTCCTTAATTGTCATTGGGCACCTCATCCCCAGAAGCTTCGACGGCCTGAACCTCGTCGTCATCGGGGGCGATCCTGAGCACGGGCACATCGTCGAGCGGGGGCACGACCTCACGCAGGACGATCATAATGTCGTCCGCATCCACCACTATCACCTCCACGCCCTCAATGAGGAACTCCGTCCCGGCGAAGGAGGCGTAGACCACGTCGTCTCCTACGCAGATTGGCCCGCACGCCTCCACGCTGGCACTGAGGGCCACAACGTGGGCGAGCAAGGGCTTCTCACGGGAATCCTGTGGGAGGTGGATGCCGCCTGCCGTCTCGGTCGGGGCCTCATCCTTTACCAGGATCACTCGGTTGCCCAGGGGGATAGGTACTATTCGAGTTGTGTCGGTCATTACTTGTCTCCTCGGTCAGCTAGGTAGTCTTCATACTCCTGAATGTGGCCCCACTGGTCGTCCCACTCGTCCTCGTCGAGAGGATCGAAGTCGTCGGGGAGGGTGTTACCACATGCACACTCATCATTGTCCCGCCCGCACTCCAGGCACAGGTCATCTTGGTCCTCCTCTTTTATGTTAGGTACGATACTCATAACTGTCTCCTAAAATGAGAGGGGGACACGAGGACCAGCCTCGGCGGTCCCCCCACTCTCTCCCGATAAAGGACTGTGTCGGAGTCGAACCGACATCTGAACCCCATGTCAGCAGTCCTCAGGCCTTCCTAGGACCTTAGACCGGCACCTCAACCGGTCCGCTCTCCTCGGTCACCAGCTCAAGGAACCGAGTGTTCGTGTAGACCTTCTGGGACTCGGGGTTCGTCTTTGTGAACACCCGGACGTTGAGGACTGCCCCGATCTGCTCGGAGATTTCGAGGCTCGCCTCTCCCACCTCCGCCAACTTGAACTCTCGGTCACTGAGACACTTGGCCAGGCGGAGGAAGTTACTCATGCCCGGGGAGAGCTTCGATGCGTTACCGGGCATCCAGAAGAACTCTCCGAACGCTCGACCCTCGTACTCCCCGGCCACGATCCTGAGGATGGCGTTGCCTCGGGCATTTTCCAGGCCATCCTTGACGGAGACATTCTTCGTGAACTTCTCCAGGACCACGGTGTAGTTCCCGTCTTTGGGCTTCCACCCATCGTCCGAGTAATCCACCTCACCCTCGCCACCGGCACAACTCTCGACTACCTGCTGAAAGGCATCATCATTCGCACTCATGCTCATACTCCCGTTGGAAAGTCCTCGTTCAACTGGTCAACCAGTTCGCTGATTGCCTTCTTGATCCTCACCGCGATCTTGGCTGAGTCGCACTGGAACGGAACGTAGATGCTGATTGGACACTCGATCATGTCCAGATCAAACCTCGTTATCCGCTTCATGTCACGGCGGAAGATTCGGTGTTCCCCCATCACCGTGGTGAACTCATGGGTAATCATACCTCAGCTCCTCCATTGGTTAGTGTCTTGACTGCCCCGTCATACACATTGGACACGGTACTCCAGCCCGCGAGGCGTGGGACTTCGGTAGCGTCGGGGAACGGTACCCGAACCTTCACTTCATTGGTAGTCTCTCCCTTCCAAAGCCCTCCGGCCTTAGTCTTGAGGATGCGGCACTCAACCTGGGACTGCACACCTGGGATGGAAATCGTCTTGCCAGCGACCTTACGAGTGGTCGAGGGAGCAGTCAGGGTCTTGGTGTGGAACTCCAGGAACATCATGTGTTCACACTTGCGGTACAGAGCGTTGCGGAACGAGTCGGACACCGACAGGGACATTACAACGGTCTCCTGTCCGCCATGTCGGATGGTCTTGGGTGTGACATGGGCCAGCACGGTCCATCCGAAGCCGGCCTTGTACGCCCTGTCGAGGATGCCGAACACGTCCCGGCGGACGATGCTGTAGGCGTTGCCCTCTCCGCTGCGGTAATCGAGGGGGTCCTCCAGCTTGTGTTCCAGGCAGAAGTCCCGGAGGAAGATGTCGATCAGCTCGTCGATGGTGTCGATCACAATCATCTCGATGTCCTTGGATCCCCTCTTACGTCTGGCAATCAGGGTGTCCACCATCGCCATGTAGGCCTTGGCGGTCTGGCCCTCGGGGGTGTCATCCGGACACGGGGCGAAGCAGAGGGCCTTGGGATCGTCCACTGTATTGCCACCGCCCTCAGGATCCAGGATGAACGCCTTCGGGTTGCTGTGTATCAGAGTGCTCTTGCCGCACCCCGGTCGCCCGGTGAACACGAAGCGTCCTCTATTTACCGGGGGAGGCCGAAAGCCGGTGCTGATACCAGGGAGTGCCTGTAGGTCCTGCGGTATAGGACTCGAAATTATCTGTGAAGTCATTCAGTTCCTCCAGTAGTTGGGTGTCACAACTAGGACACAGAAACGATTGGTCGTCCAGTGGTTCTGGCAAGGGAGTGAGTTCACAAAGTCCGGTATCACAGTATGAACATCGAATCTTGGAGTCCTCAAGACAGTCTCGACATGTCCACTCCACCTTGGAGAAGAAACTAGGGCTCGGAACACATTCCTTGGCGGGGACTCCACAGGTGTCACACTTAATCAGCATGGCGTTCCTCCTCTTCATCTTCTCGAAACTGAATGTTGAAACGGGTCTTGACGATGTCAGGCCACATGATGGGTGAACTATCACACAGGTCAAGGAACGGGCACACCGAGTTGAACTGGTGACAGGCGTAGTCCCCAGCCCGATAGAATCTATCCAGGTCGGGGGCTGCTCGACTCGCTCGGGACATCTGTCGCAGTCGGAGGTACAGCTCCCGGGTCAGGGTGGCCTCGGAGAAGTACGTCTGCGGCTGCAACATCGGAGAGTGCTCCGGGTCCTCCTTGTGCTTGTCATTGTACCACGCGAGCACCCGGTCCAGGTAGGCGGGGAAGTCTTTGTCCTTCTTGCAGTATTTGATCGTGGGCTTTTTCACTATGTTGTGGATGGAACCCCGCACCTTCAGACCTTTGTGCTTCTCGCTCGTCTCCCCCCAGGAGTCCAGGTGGCACTGGAGGACGAGTCGGTACAGAGCAATCTGGGGACTGATCTTGACGGACCGGGACCGAGCCAGCGTGTCGGCACTGGTCGTCTTGTGGTCCACAATCCAGACCTCGTTTGTCCCCTTCTTCACCAAGGCCAGGTCGCAGGGGGCCACGATGGGCGTGGGAATCCCCTGGACCTTGCTCTCCAGCAGCAGCTCCACACAGGGCTCGTCGTCGGGCGTATGAAGGATCTCCCACTTGTCCCAGTCAAAGGGGTTGTAGGCCATAAAAGCAAACGCCATGGCTCGACCCTTATGATAGTCATCCTCAGCAGCCTTGACCATCCCCTCCACCGACTTACCGTTCGGTGCGTACCCAGCCTCGTCAGCTGTGGCGAGGAGTGTATTGCAGAACCGGTGGAAGTATTGCTTGGCGGCATCAAGCGAGTCCTCCCTGGACTTGCCCATGAACATGGCCTGGAGTACGAGGTGAAACACCTGACCGAGGTGGAGGGCCGGCTGGTAGGTCTTAGGGCTGATCCCCAGCTTGTACCGGTACAGGAACTTGCGGGGACAGTGCTCGAAGTCATGGATCCCCGACGACCTGATAGGACTGACCCTGATGTCCGTGAAGAAATCGTCCAGGGCCTTGGGTCTCTTGGCCCCGAACTTGCTGTCCTTGTTGGCGTACTGGTCCACGCACTCCTTCACCCCATGACGGAGCGACGAGTCGTGCTTCGGCGGTTCGTAGTCAGGCTCGGTCTTGTCTTTATCTAACATCTCTGTCCCCATACATCTCGTTCCACTCCTTTAGGGCCTCGTCTGTCCACGGCATCTCGGGCGGGTCGGAACGTCCTTCTCCACACTTACACTGGAACGTAATCATCGGCTCGTCCAGTTGGATCTGCGGGATCGGTCGGTAGCATTTGTGGCAGCACGGAACGATACTACCCGGTTTTTTGTCGGAAGTCAAGGTGGCTTCCAGATTTTTTTTGACTAGGTTCTGCTCCCGACACACGTCATCCAGTTTTATCGGGAGAGAGCCGGTCCGGATCCGGTGAAGAGTGTGCACGTACATCATCAGGTTGAAGGCACACTGGATGGCGTGGTCCTCGTCCTCCTGCCCGTCCAAGGTCTGGACCAGGTGCCGGAAGGCCGACGCCAGGATGCGGGACAGGGGCATCCCCTTCTCCCAGTTCCGATCCCCGTAGTGCTTGCCCCCCTCGCGTGCCAGATCCCCCATGCGGTACAGGAAGACCGGACTGAGGAGGTCGAGTCGGGGCTTGTCATCGGCGGCATCTCTCACAGCCCCCGACGTAAACGCCTCCTTCATGCTCCCTTGCTTCAGTTCGTAGGACATGATTCATCTCCTTCCGTTATCCAGGTTGGTGCCCACTCCCACATCTTCTCTCGAAACTCGTCCGACCAGAGCCTGGCATCATAAGGTTTGTTTTGCTCATAGGCCAGGGAGAGACGGATGAGTTGTTCACCCAGTGTACGACGCTGTCTGGGTTGACGTGCCCCCCCTACAATCATTAGTCTGAGGTTGAACCGGGCGACCACCTGCATCCAGCGGTCGAACACCAACTCCGGGTCCGGAACGTGGATGCTCTTTTGAAATAGCTCCGAGGGGGACAGCTCGAAGACCAGGTGTGGGTAGGCACACGACTCGGACAGACGCTTAAGGGCACGAGCCTCTCGGGTCCAGTCCTTCGTGCATGTGTTGTTGTACAGCTCCCGGAGGCTACGCTTCGTTTCAAAGACACAGAGGTGGTCGTACTCTTCCAAGCAGTAGTCGCCCGCTGGCATGACCTCCACCTTCTGTTTGATGGCAACCTGTTGAGTCCTACCGGTACGGTCGAGCTGGACCTCAATGTACTCAGGGAACAGGAGAGGCGTCTTCTCTCTCTTGTCTACGATTACGGTTACTTCGCTTGGTATCATTAACCTTTCCCCTCAGAGCCAACACCTTCAACATGAACACCTCTGCTGTCATGTCTGTCATCAGGTACCGCTCCACAAGGGCTTCGATCTGTTGCTCTAATGGGGTAGCCTCGTCGGTCGAGTTCACTACACACCTCCTGTTTCACATGAGCCCGGAGACTCAGTGCTACCAGCTCGGCCATCTTCGCCGTCCGGGTCTGAAGGATGTGGGAGTCGATCTTCCTGCGGCCCAGGATCCCCTCCTTGGCTCTCTGTCTCGTCTTGAACGCACTGCGTCTGCTCATCATCTTCCTCCGGGTTCCATGTCTTGAGTTCTCTCTTACCAAAGATGGCTTCGTAGCCTTCGTCAAACTTGGCCTTGTCCGTCGGCCTCTTCCAGTCGCCTTTCCCCATCACTCTCGCTCCTTATGATAGCACACCTCAGTCTCCTCAGTGTTTCTGCACGCCCCAACAGCTCGGCAGCAGCCCCGACTCCAATGCCATGCGGCGATCCAGTGAGAGCCTCCCGCACAGTGCCAAACACGAACCGACCGACGTTCATCACTCTTGCTCCTTCAGGGTCTTCTGGTACGCCTCCCACTGCTCCAGTGTCACCGGTATAAGTGGGTTCTCTCTGGGATTCCAATTCTCATACTTCTTGTAGAAGGCAGCTATGCTCTGGTTGACGTGGTCCTCGCAGCAGAACACGCCACCTGTGTGCCCGTTGGGGCAGGTCATAGCTTCTCCCCTTTGTATCTCACCTGTCCGTTGCGGACCGTTACGAAGTTGACAAAGTGCCCGCCCGTCGCCGGGAACTCGACCACTGCCCATCCCTGCTGCCAGTTGGGAGCGGTGCGAACGTAGTCCAGCTTCCGGTAGTCGGCGAGGTACCCACACTCGTAGGCATCCTCGATCCCTTCCCAGGTGGTGCGGGGCGACCAGCCCTGCCGGTGGGTGTGCCCGATCATTACAGAGCCATGGATCTGATCGGACTTTGCCCGGGCGGACATTCCCGCTTGCGTCCGCAGAAGGTCCCCGTGTGAGTACCACAGGTCCCGGATCTTGTATGGGTTTTGGGTGGAGTGCCACTTGATTCCCAGTTTTTTCAGGCCCAGGAGGTCGGGTATGTTCATGCCCCGTAGCTCGGCCAGGGCTGGAGCCTTCCCCCACAGCATCTTCCGCAGACGGTCCTCGTGGTTGCCCTCGGAGTACCTCACGTCGCACTCTCTCCCGATAAACCCTCGCACAGTGGTTAAGAAGTCCCGAGCTAAGTCTATCTCGTCCTGCAAGTTCAGCTTACGGGCTGGGTCCTTGTCAAATCGGGAGAGAGTACAGCAGTCCATCAGGTCCCCGATGATGTCGATGCCGTCTGGCTTGAGCACCTGAATGTGACACAGCCACAGCCGCAGCAAGTCCACGTCCTGGAAGGGGAAGTGGACATCGGGGAGCACGATTCGGGTGAGTGGTTTCATGCTGGGCATCTCCGTGTGTAGCAGTTGGGGTATGTCTCAAGGAAATAAGACAACCCTGATCGCACATCCACCCCCTTACTACGAGCATACTCACATTCTCGGTTCGCCCCTCTGGAGGCCCCGGGGATCCGCAGAACCACGTCCGCATCATCAATGTAGCTCTTGTCCAGTTCCAGCCACTGCTCGTACTCGATGCGATGGGGGTGCATCAACTCACAGAACACAGTGAGGTGCGGGCAGTGGGGCACGAACCCTTCCTCAATGAGCCGGAAGTACGCCTCGATGGCCTCGTGGATCTTCGGCATGTTGAAGTTGTCCTTCGTGCCGTTCGTCATCGGGCCCGCAATGTACACCCGTAGTCGTCTCTTCGCAGACGGGTAGTCGGAACAGTCGAGCCGGGAATCGTCGTTCATCACGTCTTCTCCTTCATAGTTACTTCGTACTGGAGGGGCAGTGTACGCCCCAAGGTCTGGCACAATGCCTGGTAGTACGGGGGGTTGGGCAGGATCCGTGCCATCTCACGCAGGACTGTTGGCACCTCATGCTTTGGGCACTCAACAGTGGCCGCATCATACACGTTCAGGGGTAGGCGGGCCTTCATTCCCTTCTGCATGAAGGACCACTGGAGGTGGAACTGGGCGTCCAGCATGATGTTGGCAGCCTCCGCCTGTACCGGCATGTTGACCAGCTCCTTCATCTGGTCCTTGACATCCTGCCTGGTACCCAGGAAGAGTCGGGACTGCCCGGCGAGGGGCAGTTGGAAGTAGCCGTGCTCACAGACGAACTCGTACAACTCCGCCTGCCACTGGGCGAGGCCCGCTGCCTGAGCCCACCAGGCGTCGATGTCACGTTGGCACTGTCCAACAGTGCGGGCGATCCCGCAATTCTTCATTAGGGTGGCTTGGTACTGGTGGGCCCCGCCGAGGTAGATCACTAGAAAATTGAGAGTCTTGCCAATCTGCCGGAACTTTTTTGCGTCCTTCTCACCGAACAGCTTGTGTGCGGTGCCCAAGTGGAAGTCGCAGTCTGGTTTACTGTACTCCGACATCATCCAGGGGTCGTTGCTGAGAAGGGCGGCCAGTCGCAGCTCGATCTGTGAGTAGTCGAACCAGAGGCGGGCAGTGATACACGCCTTGATGGCCGGCGGAAACGTCTGGCAGGCGGGGCCTTTGAACACAATCCGACACTGTTTAGTTCCCCCGGACTTCCCGTCCTCAAAGTCTGAGGCGACGGGATAGATGCGGGAGTATGCTCGCCCTTTGACGAGCTTTGTCGTGGGGTCGGTGTGATTCTTACCCCGCCCTACCAGAAGCGGATACAGGTACCTATCCAAAGTGCCGGCCACAGTGTGAACACGTCCAATCGATTTCAATTGCTGATAGGCCACAGTGTGGACAGATAAAGCTTCTAGGAGGGCGTTCCGGTTCGTCTCGCAGTAGGAGATCTCCTGTTTCACCTTCGTCCGCTCCAACTTGGGCACGAGTGAGTTCATAGTGAGTAAGGTGCGACACGCTTCGTCCATCACGGCTCTCTTGTGTGCCTCGCTCCCCTTCCCGCGGAGGTTGATGTCCCACCTGTCCTTGATCCCTTTCTCCAGTCGGTGGAGGCGGGAGACCAAGGATCGCATGAGCCCTTTCAATGCCGGCTCGTTCATCTCGATCCCACTTTCCTCCATCCACACTGTCAGCCACAGGAGGCGGCTGTACCACTGGCGGTTGAACGTCCCGATTTTGGGCGATGTAGGCCCATAGAGGGTCGATATTAAGCTTTCCAGTTTCAGGTGCGACAGTATCGTCGCCGCTGTGTCCTGGCAGTTGTACTGGTGCAGGCTCCCGCAAGTAGCGGTCGCGTATTGAGTAAAGCCATGCCCGTACCGAGTTATACGGAGAAGCGGGGCCAGGGCCTTCAGACTCCTCTCCGGTCTCCCCTCGTTGTACAGGTAGTTTGTGATCGTCAGGTCGGCTATGGGCAGAGGGTGGTTCAGCCATGGACGGCACTCCGGGTAAGCGTGTCTCAGGTACATCAGGTCGAACTTCACATTCTGGCCAATCAGGTACTCGAAGGGGGCGGTCTCGCTTGAGGCCGTAGACGGTTCCTTGGGGGACGAGGGGGTTGGTGTAGAACTTATGCATTCGGTATTTCCATTCCCCGGGGACCCTGGTCCGAGGTCCTTGTTTCCAGACCTCCTCGAAGATGAACACTTCCGTATCCAGGACCAAAGACGCCGCCGGTCCCTCTCCCGACTCATAACGAATATGGCATGGGCCAACTCTCCGGAGGGTGTCGGCCAGGACAGTCCAGTTGTCACACATAGGTTTTCCTTTCGTATTCCATCGTACAGTTCCGACTTGAGCGGGTGGAACTGGGTCTGGTTCTGGCCCTGGAGAATGCCATAGGTTTCGATGTCCAGGGAGAGCCAGGCAAGGGGGTACGCGGGGGGCATGGGGGCCATGGCGATCTTCAGGTTACCCCCTTTGATGGCGTAAGTCAACTCTCCCTTGATGTAGTCGCGTAGCATGGAGAGGTGAGCGTTGACGTAGGGGCCTTTGTTCTTGTCACGGAGCAGGGCCGCGGGGTGATACGTGGTGAAGGTCGGGCAGGGACGGGGGAAAGGGGGATGGGTTGGGTCGTCAAGGTGTGGCCCAACCACATCCCCCACACGGATGATCCATTTCATGTTGGCAGTGGACTTCGTACTACAGGCAGTCAAGGCACGGAAGTCAGTGGTGTCACCCTGTCGGGAGAACGACTTCTTGAGGGACGTGTTCAGGACGGATTGAACCGCCGGGGCACCAACGCACAGGACGATGACCTCGTCGTAGACCTTCTGGAGGTTGATGATGTCAGCCAGGTAGAAGCCTTGGCACGCCTTGAGCTGGGTCTTGGAGGGGTTGACGTTCTGGTAGGGCCGGCAGCGTACCGCGTTGGACAGGTAGACATCAACGTGGTCGGTGAACTTGAAGTGGTCAATGTAGGCCTTCTTGAGGAGCTTCCCGGCCTTGCCCACCCACGGGGAGCCCTCCAGGTCCTCATTGTACCCAGGAGCTTCCCCTATCACGTACAAGGCTCGCTTTTGGTCGGGCTTATCCCAGGGCCACGGTTCCACGTCCGGGTAATGAACAGCCGGGATGCACACAGTCTTGCACGACAGGTGAAGTGGGCAGGCCTTGCACGATGGGTCATGGACGGCACAGGTCATCCCCCATCCTCCGTCCAGGGAACCATCATACCGTCCACAAATGCCACATTCTCGTCTACTCCCATTGTTACCGGATTCCACAGGTTCCATACTCTCTCATACTGGCACAAAATCCAAGGACCCGGCAGACACCGATTGATCCGATCCTTTGTCGTCTTAGTCCGATACCCACAAGAGTTAATAGTTACCTTCCCCTCCTTAAATAGTTCTACGATCGTACGACCGTACAGTTGAACCTCGACCGTAGTGCCGTTGTCCAATAGTTCCGTATTGTAACAGACTGCCCGACGATGCTTGCCCCTAAGCAATGTCATCGCTTGCTCATACGACCTGCACTCAAAGTCTCGTACGTTCATACCGGCTTCTCCACGCCCGCATCGACTACCCACGCATCTATGTGGGGGGCGTAGAAATTCTCCAGTTGACCCCCGACTCGGCGGTGATTGTGGATATAGTCGGACGCCTTCTGACGAGTGGAGAAGATACCGTGCCACGTAAACGTGGAGCCGTCATCTCCGTCACCGGTTTCTACCACGTAGACTATCATACCGGTGGGTTCCACTCCTCTTCCCCGGGCAGCCCGAGGGCCCCGAAGGACTTGCCGTGGGCGAGGCGGTCAACAGCTGTGATCGTGAGCTTGAGGTTGTTTGTAAGTAGGAGAAGGGCGTTCTGGTTAGCCAGTACCGCAGACCGGATGATGTGCTGACTGGCCTCCAGGCGGTTCACACGAGAGACCAGGTCCTGCACGGCCGCGTCGCTGGCTGTCACAGGGTCGATGTCGGACGGTTCCGGGGCGGGCGGAGAGGCGGCTCGTCGATTCTGCGATTTTGAGTCCATAGGGCAATCTTCCTTTGTGTTTGGCCGCCGCACCGTGCCGCGACGCCTTTATCCTAGCGGCTTTTTTTGCGAAGTCAAACGGCAAATAAAGAAAAAATCTGTAGTTTGTTCGTCCGATAATCCAAAATGCTTCTTGACTTCGGCCCGTAACCGGTGTATTATCCACTGAGGCTATGAAATCGGGAGAGAGTGGGGGAGGCAACTTCGCAGGTCGAAGTCCTCCCTCCTCATTTTGAGGAACGGAACGAACCAGGAGAAAGACGAATGGGACTGCAAGAAAGTGGACTTACGGGACGCGACGTTACACAAACGTGCGAGCGGCAAACAGGCCTCCTAATGCAGCCTCCGGAGTCGCAGGTGCAGGAGCGAGACGGTACGACCCTCACGGTCATTCCTACGACTGTGGGGGCCATCGCCACCAGCGATATCAACGTGGAATTCGGTACGCCCTTTATGATCCACTGTGGAATCAGTGCCGGCGAGCTTGTCGCAGGTGATGCCACCTACAACATGCGGGTGTTCGGGACCGACGGCTCGCCCTTTAAGTTCCGGGTGTTGCTCATCTGGGGCCATGCCCAAGGAACGGACGCCCAGGACGGCACGCTGACCGCGGTCCATTACACCCTCGACAGTGCGGGAGCCCTCGACACGGCGACCGCGATGACCGACGGCGACAAGATGACCACCAACGTCGCTAATGGGCTGATGCAGTTTGGCATGACTCCAGACACCAGCACGCTCATCGAAGCGGCTGCCGTTGTGGACTCCGGCGACGAGCTGGTTCTTCGATTCTTGACGAGTGACGCCAGCGAAGGCGAAGAGTTCTCGGTCAAGATCCTTTGCATGAGGATTCAATAATGGCAGGTTCAGACTTTTCAGTTCACTCTTCGCTCCGAGCACGGACCAACTCCCAGGCTGTAGCCAACCGAGGCATGTCCGTCCCCTCAAAGGTCGCCATGATCGAGATTGACGGGGACGCGGGGGATCTCCAGACCCTAGCGAAGTACCATACGCTGATTCATCAGGACGACACCTCGGACACGGGTGTTCTTGTCTTGTGGGCCGGGGCCCTCGTAACCGAGGCGATCGCCCACGATACCATCGCCGGGATTATCAGCCTGCGGACAAAGGGTGCAACACCGGTGGCCTTCAGTGACCTCACTCTGACCGACAACGATGCGATTGGGGTCTTCCGTCAGTTCCTTACGACCTCAAGCCTGGCGGCCAAGGGCATCCCCGTCGCCCACGATACGACGACTTCGGAGGCCGAAGACCAAACGATTATGAGCATCCCCGCGAACTACGGGCTGGAAGTCGCGTTGACTACGGCAGGGACGGACGCTGGGACAGTGGGCGGGAAAGTCCTCGTCATGGTATGCTACGTGGTTATGCCAAAACGAATTACCCAGGTGCAAACATGAGTCTGAATGAAACTGGAAGAACCGGCGTCAAGGTGAACCTCACGGCGGACGGGGTCTTCGGGATCGTTACCCAGGATCCGGAGAGTATGTTGCACTCCCCCGGGGGAATGGAAGACGCCGCGGGGAACTCAGGCTACGGACAACCATTCACCTTGATGTCGCGTCCGGCCCAGACAGCGAGTGGAACCTCAACGGCCACCTTCGCCTCCTCGGACGCTCCATTTAAGTTCCGAATCATTGGGGGTGAAATCGAATGCCTCCAGGATGCCCGGGGCAGGACGAAGGCGGGGGATGGTCGGTGCTCGGTGAACATCATGGCGGGCAGCACAAATACCGTGGCCAGCGTCAACTGCACGGAGATGAAGCAGGGAGACGTGCGGCGGATCCGACCCAACACCTTGGGGAATGAGGTCATTGCGGCGAATGGCAGCCTCAGTGCGGCGTGTGTCAGTGTGCTTCCGTCGGATGCGACGAGTTCAACCTGGGAACTTCTGGTGAAACTAGATTGTGTGAGGGTCATTTGATGAGAAAACAAGAGCCATTGCTCGAATACCCGGCCGCGGCTGGAATCCACCGGGACTGGCGTCGAGGGCGGCTGGAGCTGGTATGGGCCGCGGGCGAACTGGGGATTCCTTCGGACAACGCCGACATCATCAGTACGACTGAGGCCACGGCTGTTACCTGCGATCGGGACTTTGAGATTCAAGGTACGAATGCGAGTACGGATGACGTACTCCATAATGCTACAGGTGGAATAACTGCCCAGACGGACGGGGCGGACAACGACCAGGTCATCCTGGTTCCACACCAGGACGCCAACCAGAGTCCGTGGAATGTCGTGACCTGGGGCAGTGACCGGGAGACACGGTGGGAGTGCCTGCTGAAAACCCCTTTATCGGACGTTCTGACGGGAATCCACTTGTTCGCCGGGCTCAAGGCCGACCTGGATGCGGGCGTGGACGACGCTGACCTGATTGTGTTCAACTTCAACACAGATGACAGCGATCGGACGTGGGGAGTTGTGGCCAATGTTGACGGCGGGACAGCTACAGACACTGATACGAGTGTGGCGGTCGCGGCGGGCCGTATCTACCATTTCGTTATCGACTTTGATAACGCCGGTTGTGCCCATTGCTTCATCGACGACGTGCTTGTGGCTGAGATCGACTTTGCGGGAGCATCGGCGGACCTGAATCCAGTTCTGTTGCTTCAATCCCTGTCGGGGACGACCGACGAGGTATTCTGGTATCACCAGAAGATTGGACGAAACTATGGCTAGACATAACCAAACCTGCCCAGCCTTGTGTGGTCCGTTGAACCCCACGTTCCTGCTGGATACTAATCGGATTGAGTGGAACTGGATCGCGGGAGAGAACGGTAAGCCAGGCCTCCCTGCCGACTTCGACAGTGCCACCGAGGCGACCATGAATATCACAGACCCGTTGGTCACCCTTCTAGGAACCAACGCGGCCTCGGCACTGGTATCAAACAGTGTGGAGGGTGGTATTGATGTTCTGACTGGAGCCGTGGACAACGACCAGATGATCCTGGTACCCCACGAGGATACCAATGCCAACCAGATGCACCCGGACACCTTGACGTGGGGCAGTGACCGGGAGGTGGTATTCGAGTGCAGCATCAAAACGCCCTCAGCCCTAACCACGATGACGATGGTCATGGGCCTGACACTGGACGCGAGCCCGGCGGTTATGAGTGTGACGTCTCCAGACGACTTCATGCTGTTTGAGTTCGAGTCGGACACCCCAGATACTACGTGGCAAATCGTGTCGGACGTGGCCAACGGAGGACCAGTTACCCTAGATAGCGAGGTGCCGGTAGTTGCCAGCACGAACTATCACTTCATGCTCGTGAGTACGCCGGATCAGATACTTCATGCTTACATCAACGGGATGGAGTTCACCAGTGTAGCCTATGCCGCCAATGAGGTAGACCTCATTCCCATGATTGGGTATCAGTCACTGGGTACGAATGGCAGCCCATCTACCCTCCCCCTACGTGTATTTGGGTGGCGAATCGGTCGGCTGCTGAGTGGCGGTTCCTAAAGGAAAGAAAACATGAGAGCATCCAGTAAGTGTTTCATCACTGACGAGCGTCACCTGGGCCGTGGCTGGAGGATGAACCTCGTCTGGCACCACCTCCAAGGTAAGGCGGGAATTGCTGCCGATACCAGCAGCACTACTCATGCCGTAGCCCGAATTGCGGATCGAGACATGATGTTGAGTGGGCTGAACATCACGTCCGCCACGTCGGCAGCGGAGGTGGAAGGCGGAAAGACCTACGCGGTTGTCGCCAGCACTGTGAATGCCGTATGTCTGGAGTCGAACACCCTGACAAATGGCAGTCCTTGGACCGAATTCGACTGGGACACAGACCAAGAGATTGAATGGGAATGTCATCTCCGAGTGGACGACGCCCTTACAGACCGCTTCTTCAAGTGCGGGCTGGGACTGATTCCGTCAACGGTCGATCTGACCACGGACGATGACTACGTAGGCTTCTGGGCCCAGGACGATGGGGCCGTAGACTTCGTGTACAATGTTGGTGGAGGCACGGACGTGGCGGTTGCGAGTCTCTTTACCGCCTTGGCGGGAGACACTATTCACCTGGCCATCAAGTTCGACGCCCAGCAGTATTTTACTGGCTACATCAACGGTGTCCCGGTTCAGGCAGCTCCTAAGACTTTCCAGGGAAACCGTACAGCCGCCCTGCTTCCGTTTATAGCAACCCTGGAGGATACCTCCGGGGCGGCGGACCCAAAGATCAGCGTCTACGGGATGTCCATGAGCAAGCGGATCGAATAAGGAGGAGAATCATGGGTAGAGGTAGCGTACGAGCTGGAGCCCCGACCTCGGGGACAACGGCTGTAAGTGGCACAGACAACGACCTGACCGCTCCGCGGATCATCATCTTCGACCCACCGGTGCGGCCCTGCTGGATCCGTACGAACGTGGCGATCAATGCAGCCACGACCCCGATTTTGGTCAAGGTGAATACCGAGGTAGTGGGGGTCACGGCAGTCTCGGACGACTTCTCGACAGGGGCAGCCGCTCACCACACCCTCAGCGACATCAACGAGACTATCGACCTCAGCGAGGGCGGGATGGTAGCTGTGCACTCTGTCAGCTTCGCCTCCCAGCACGCCAATGACGGCCTCTCAGATGTGGTGGTCGTCGGGTTTGCTCCGTAATGGCGGACAAGGGTCTACAGCACAACCTCTTCTGCGGTCTCGCTGGTATACTCCTTACCTTGACTGGCTTGTGGCTGGTCTTCATCCCAGACTCAGTCACTCGGGCAGAGATGGTGTCCTACGTGCGGGAGACCTCGACGGAGCACCTGCGGCTCCTAAGGGTGGACATCAACGAGATGAGGCATACCCTGGATGACATCAAGACAAAGGTGACAACCATTGAAGTGGGCTTAATCGGGAGAGAGTCGGATGGCCAATGAGATCACCGTCACCACGTCGGTAGGGGTCGTCAATGGCTCTGTGAGCGAGACCCTGAGTGACGCCGCGAGTACCTTCGACCAGACAGGCACTAGGATCATCAAGGCGGTACAGGCCGTGGGGTTTGCGGCCGCCGAAGCCCTGGACATGGGTGACCTGACTGACCCGGGGTGGTGCTACATGAAGAACCTGGACGCGGCAAACTTCGTCTCCGTATACGCGGCTACGGGGGAGACCGAGTTCATCCGTCTACTGGCCGGTGAGCACATGGCCTTCCGGATGGTGGCTACTGCCCCGTTCGTGCAGGCAGACACAGCGGCGGTTGACCTGTACTACCAAATCATCCAGCTCTAGCAGGAAGGAGGAGGAGGAGATGATTCCCAAGAGCCTCAGAATCAAGGGCCACATCTATCCCATCGAGCATGTTGACGAGGCGGTCTTGAGTGAAGACCACTCGGCCGACGTGAGTATGCGTACCAACCACATTCGGATTCTGAATAGGCTTGCTCCCTCCCGGGAAGTAGAGACGCTCATCCACGAGGCCCTACACGCCATGTTGTCGGGTTACGATGTGGATGAGGAGGAGACCCTGGTTGTTACTCTGGGGGAGGGTCTCACGGCGTTCATCCGGGATAACCCCAAGTTCATCCGCCACGCCCTCAAGGTTCTCGGGCAACCTTAATTTCCGCCACGCCCGGGCAACTCTCTCCCGATGAAGACCTGCCTGGATGGTTGAATACTAATCCCTACTTTTTTGGTATTCAACTCCCGCAAAAAAAAATTACAAAAAACTTGACGGCCGGCGAACGGGCCGCATAGAATCCGCCGCATCGAGCAAACCGCCTCCGGTAAGGTACTGGGGGATAGACGGGGAGTTAGTTCTGGTCTTGGCCAAAGGGGGATTGCAATGCACGGAAGGGTAGACCATGTCAGGGACGGCACTGGATCACTGGAGAGGACGAGGAGTGGCGGTGGATTGTTTCCTCGCCCAACGGACAGGAGTCAGCGAGGACAGGACAGTGCACAGTTCGGGTATGGACCTCATGGTGGATGGCCAAGAGTTGGCTTTCTGGCACCGTGGTGTGGTATTCGTTCTGCCGCACGGAGCCTTGTCAGCCGTAGCCGAGAATGTCGTAGACAAGATTCGGCTCGGGTCTCGCATACACAACCTATCGGTTGTAGAAATGAGAAGTGACAGATGACGATGATCAGGATCAGTATTGAGCGTGGTGGTGAGACTGTGGAGACCAATGTCCCTGAGGGATCGAGTGTATCTGCCCTGATTGAGGATGACCACCTGCGAGGCGTCGCTGTGGCCAGTACCCGGGTCAATGGTCGTCCTGCGACGGGCTCGACTCCGCTCAATGACGGGGACCAAGTGTCGCAGGTTCCGACGTCTGGCAAGCAGGGCAACTAGGCTCCCCTCCTAGCGAGCACTGAGAGACCAGGACGACAGAGCAACTGGATGGGGTGGGGCACCGGTAGCGAGAGTGTGGATAGGCGGCCCTGTGTGGACTACCATGTGAGCCCGGCTCGCTCTACCTCATCCTTTTTCCCAGCAAGGAGAACACGAGTGACATTTAATGAGGAGACCTTGAACAGCATCTTCGCTCACCTGGAGAGACAGGATGAGCGACTGGATGCGTTAGAGGAGCAACTGGACCCGGCCGGGATCGCAGTCGGGGCGGGCTCGGATGATCCGTACTCAGGGTACGATCAGGATGGGGGCGAGATCGAGGGGCTGATCGCGGCAGATGAGGAGGTGGACTATGACGCTCTCGCTGAGGACGTTTGATGAGTACGTGTGGGTGTTTGTGGGCTGTGGTGGTACACTCTATGGGGCCAGTGCCTACCTGTCTGTGCTACATAGACGCTACGACCCCAAGAAGACCTTCCTGATCGACCCAGATGCTGTCGAGAGTGAGAACTTTGACCGGCAGTGGCCTGGCTGGTGCCCGGGTAACTCGAAGGTCAGTGCTGCGGAGGAGGTCCTGGTTGACCGGCGTCGTCCAGGAGCAGTCGTGGGCATTGTGGATACCTTCCGAGCCGATGACTCTCTGCTTGAGGAGTCCACGGACGGGCGTCCAGTACTGGCAATCGTGAACGTGGACAATGACCAGGCTCGCCTGGACGTAGCGGACTGGCTGGAGAGTCGAGTGTCTGACGGCGTGATGATCGTGTCGGGCTGTGAACACGACAAGGGGCAGTGCTACCCTGGCATCTGGCTGGGTGGTGAGGCGGTATATGATTGGAGAGAACACCACCCTGATGTGGGTCAGCCATCGCCGACTGGCCCAACGTGTAACCTCCAGAACATTAGGGCCAATGCTCTCACGGGGGTCTTGGTGGGTATGTGTCTGGAGGACCTGGCTACTAGTCACAGCCGTCCCGGCATGGTGACGGAGTTCTACTGGTCGTTTGACCGTACGAGGGGAGTCCGTATGTGGACGAATCTGGCTTTTTGTAGAGAGGGGGTGGTAGCATGATTACACCCACATGTGATACATTCTCCGTGGCCGAGATGATAAAGGCGTGGGCGAAGGAGGACGCACAGTCCGGGATCGTCCTGACGGACAGGGAGGTCCAGTACAAGGGACGGGGTCAAGAACCGAAGATGGCGGGGGACCTGGACACTGTGGACCTGCACTCCAATGACCCCTGGCCCATTGTGGGCCTGGACAACCGGGTGTATGAGGAGCGGCATGGGCTCATCGAGTGTCTTGCCGCAGCCAAGCTCCCCAAGGAGGAGCCCGATGTCTACATCAAGAAGATCGACTGGGCCAAGTTCCCATCTGAGGAAGAACTGGCCTATCTGTACAAGTCGTTCTTCAGCCAATACGATCGAGAAGTGCTCATGCTGATTGGCTGGTGCCGGGATGGTGCAGGCTTTCGATTCCACGTTCCCCTGCAAGAGGGCTCCACCAGCCTGGTCAAGTGGACGGCTGACGATGCGGAGATGGGGGAGTTCCAAGAGGAGTGTTCCTGGGTCGGCACCATCCATGTTCACCCAGGCAACAGCTCCTCGCCCAGCCAGACTGACATTGATGATTGGGCCATCCCAGAGAAGTCTGGGCTGCACCTGATCTTCGGCAAGGATGGGACGTACTCGATTCATGGGGCCATTGCAGGCCGAACCTTCGAGGTTGGGTCCGGAGCTGTTACGGACAACTCAGACCTCTTTGGGTGCTATATCACGACCAGCGGGAACAAACCATGCCAGGACCTGCTGCTTAGACCCAAGCCGATTGTGGTTAAGTCATGCAAGAGCCGGTATAAGGGTGCCAAGCACGTCAGGGCCATGCGGGCCATGAAGCCCCAGGTGATGACCGGTACAAAGGACCCCACCAATGAGGCTGCCTTGCGTGCCACCTGGTTGCGGGGTCTAGGAATAGCGGAGGCTCTTGAGGTGAAGTACGAGGATGCCTGGGACCTCAGCGTCGTGATGGCTGGCGGTGCTATCTACATCCTCACCCCGGAGCAGTATCAGCTTCTCGAAGCCCACTGCCGGGATAACAAGTGTGCCCTGCCGAAGACACACACTCTCACCTTGAAGGGGGGTGGACTCTAATGTCTGAGGGACGTGTACTCTCCAACAGTGTATGGCTGTCTACTGCGGGAAATAACCCACTGATGCCTGAGGAACCCCTGTCCAAGATCGCCTTGGATGCCCTGGCCTCGGTGAGGGAACCCCAAGAACGGACGTTGGTAGTCAAAGATCCCCACTGGCCCCTGCCTGAGGAGGATATGTTGGGTGCCATGTGGCTTGGAGTGATTAGTCCAACCCTCGCCGCTCGGGATGAGGAGGGGTGCTGGGTCATCCAAACCAACTCGGGTGTAGATGATGGTCATCCACCTTTAGGGTATCTGAGGCTGGTGCCGGCTGGGGATGGTGAGGCTCAGTTTGGGTTCTGCCCAATGAAGCTCAACAGGTCGTCTAGTATGATAGAAGACTTGTTTCCGGGTGGGGAGGTCTACTTCAACTACTGTCCCATACGACCGGAGCCATCCACCTCCATCCGACTCGACAAGATGGCCATCACGGCTGCACGATACAGCGAGGCCGAAACGACGAAGGGTAGGCGTTTTAGGGAACTTCTTGGGCGTCTCCAGATACCACTCGGTGACCTTATGGAGGATCTGTTTCGGCATGTGTACAATGACAGGGCAGCGAGCATCCTCTGCGATCGCAGCCTCGACTACCGGGACATCGTGTGTCTACTGGTCGATGGTGCGTATCCAGGTACCATGCTCCCAGCCACGGTACCGGATGTCAAGCGGTTCCTGTCGTGCATCCGTCAAGAGGTCCAATCCGTCTGGACCCTAGAGACCGCCTTCCCTTTTCTTGGCACTGTGGTGCTCCCTGACCAGGTGATAGACAAGGTGTCTCGGAATCTTGAACGCGGGATACCACCCATCATCCCTCAGTGGGCCACGCACGAGATGTACCAGTTCAATGGGCCACTTTCCAGACCCTGCACCGGGAACAGGAGTGAGGGCATGAACTGTAAGATCATAGGGGGCGTGTGCAACACATTCAACACAGACCTTCCGGGTCCACTCGCCTACTGGCCGACCAACTGGCATCCCCACTCGGGCTGGCTACAGAACTACATGGACTTACTGGACTTGGTGCACACTACGGTCATGCCTCTGGATGTCCACCATGTGAGTGACCTGTTGTTGGAGATGTCACGGCGAGTCCCTGTCATCCTGCAACAGAGGTCAGACCCAACGTATGCTCGGGTGGTTTCCTACGAGAGGTTGTCACCCTCTAGCATCTCCAAAGTGGTGATCCATCAGACTGATGTCCTGGGGAATCGTATTGACGCCCAGGGTGTGCCCCCCGTCAATAATGACTCTGCCGAATTGGCGGATGAGGAGGACGAGGATCCCTCTCCGGTGGAATACGAGTGTGAGTGTTGTACACGGCGTCAGGCACGCCTTGAACTATGTGGGAACTGCGGGGACTCCATTTGTGATGAGTGCTGGTATGGCTCGTGTGGTTCGTGTGACGCGGAGGTGTGTGCATCGTGTTGGGAGGATCACGACTGTGAAGGGGAAGATGATGAGTGAGAACACTGAGTTAAACTACGCGAGGTGTCCTGAGGATGATGGGAACCTCATTACATGCGAGATTGGTCAGAGCCGGTCCGGCAAGCCAGTGCTGCTAGGCATCCCAGAGATAGCCACATCACTGTTCCTTGTCGGATCCACGTATGGGGTGACCCTGGCTATCAAGACAGGCGTGTCTGATGATTTCATCCCTCGATGTGCTGCTGGTCTTGCCCTGCGGCTGGACAATGATGTCCATGCTCTGTGTCCAATCCTCAGCATACTAATTGAGACGTCAGCCCTGATGCACGGGGGCAAGATGGCTTTCGACAAGGATGGGCAGGTGGAGATATTCCCCTCCGACGACTGCCCCGCGTGGATGAAAGGGTACTTTAACCAACAAATGGAGAGTCCTGATGATGATGTTTGAGGTCTCGATAGTAGTGTTACTGGGTGTTATCTTGTGGGCCACATCAGGCTTCGCGTACCGACACTGGTGGCTTAAGAGACAGGCACGCGAGGCGGGGGAGAGGCTTCGGGCAAGGCTTGCTCGGGAGAGAGTGGTGCCTCTGCCTCATCGGGAGAGGGTTGACGACTGTGGGTGTCGGAACGATGTGAGGAAGGTGAAGCGATGACAATCTACGTTTGCTACGTTGACTGCGGTTATGACGGGTACTCACATCCCTGCGGGGTCTTCTCAACCGAGGAGCTGGCCAAGAAGTTTGCGGCTGACAATCCTACCGAGGGCGATGACACGTGGGAGGTTGAGGAGCTGGTTGTGGATGAGCCGGCAACGCCAATTTGAGCTTCCACAGAGGTATTTTCCTCGCTGGGGCAGGCCAGGTGTTATCGGATGCCTGGCCTGTTCTCTTATTGGTCCAGAGGTGGGTTATCAGGCCGAAAAAAAACTTTGCGAGCGGATTGACCCCGGGCGGATCGGATGATATACTTGAAGCAGACGCAATCGGCGGCGTCGAGCGGGCGGATCGGGTGTTCCGGTCAACCGAGTGTAGCCGACCGAGGGAATACGACATGGCAGACAAGACGAAAGCAAACAAGTACGGGCCTCAAAACTTTGACGTGAGGTTGGAGGGTGACGATCTGATCATCCGGGTGGACACTAAGAGCATGTCACACAATCCGGACGGTACCGAGTGTCTGCGGGGAACACCGAATGCTACCGGCAATGCCCGCAAAATGAATTTGGTTGGCACGAGCGGCGGATTCAAAGGTATCGGGTCGGTTCAGGTCAGCCTAAACGTGACGAGCTAAGATGGACATGCTAGAGTGTATCGACTGTCATCATGTGTGGACCGACGACCCGGCAGCTCGGTGTTGGATCGGGCTGCTAGGGTTGGTGTTCGTGCCATGGTGTCCCGCTTGCGGTGGGGTGATGACAGAGGTTGTAGGCGACCCGATGGGTCTGCCGATAGCATGACAGGATGCACGGGGGGGACCAATCGTCCCCCCGGGGGAGAGCGGACCAATGGAGCTATGTGACGTACGAGGAATGACGGCGATGGAGGAAATTCACGCAATGGACCGATGGATAGAGGAGGCTTGTGAGGCTATGAGGGAAGCCTTGGGGCTGGACGACGGAAAGGACGGCGAGTAGTGCTAGCGTATCAAGTTTGGGTATCAGTTGAGGAGTATGACTCCGAGACCGGCAGAGGCAACGACGTGATTTGTGATGTATCCGACGAGCCCTTCGCCACCTTCGCCACCGAACAGGAGGCTATCGACTTTGCTCAAAGTCTACCGGTACGGCCCGATGACAGAGAGGACGGTGAGTGATGGGAGCGATGATTAGCGGCTTGTTAGGTTGGTTGGTCGTGGGGATCATGGGACTTATGGCGTTCTTCGCATGCATGCCCACCGATCGGAGTGGCGACGAGTTCTAGGAGCGATGCTATGATTGACCATGTGTGCCTTGATTGCGGTGCCTGTCAACGATTGTGCCGCGAATGGTTGGCTACTAGGCGTAAACACCACTGTAGAGATTGCGGTAGCACATGTCTTGAGGAGGCTAGACAACCTGGCCGGGAAGGAGCAGACGTGCAACTGAAATGGGCATGTGACGGAAAGTGTGGGAAGGTGTTGGAGGACGGCCGGGACCAATACTTCATCTTTGAGTTGACGGAGGTGCCCGACGACGGTCAACTTATCCGCCTCTGCAAAGAATGTGCCGCCTCCAAGATCACTCGGCGTAAAGGAGACCAAGCGGCGACCAAGTGATCAAGCGGGGGGAGACCGCGAAGGGACGGGTCGGCCATCGGGCTGGCCCCTCTCTTTAGACACAGGAAGGAAAGAGATATGGCTGAGACGACCGGTATGGTGATCGTGCTGGAAGTGAGTACAGTAGGTGGGGCCAACCTCACTACGTCACACGCGACTCAGGTAACACGAATGCTCCAAGCGTGGCTAGACTGCGGAACCGCAATGGAAGCGATAGCAGACGCTCTCGGGTCGGTGGCTAGAGTACACTCGGCTCGGGTGCTTAGGTAGGAGACGATAATGAGTGAAGGATCAAGTATCGCTAAGGATGTGGGAGAGGGTGTGACGTCAGCTATTGTGGGCTGGCTAGCGAGAGGGAGGACGGCGAATCCGTTCACGGCCGTCGCGGGTAGCTACCTCATCGAGGTGAGCCTCAAGACAAGTGGCACAGTGGCCGACGATGAAGTGGTCTTGAGTGTGCGGGTGCCGATCAGTCTGTTGGAGTAGGCAAGGGGAAGGGGATAGGCCGGCCATCGGGTTGGCCCTTCCTTTTGGCCTGAGCGGTGGGTTATCGGTCCTTGACACGAGGTGGAGAACATGGTAGGATGTAGTGGCCGATGGTGGCCGGGAGTCAAAGTTATGACAGTAGCCGATCTGATTACTCGCCTCATTCGGGTGCCCCAAGATGCTGACGTGTTCGTTGCTGATCCGAATGAGGGGCCGGATCACTGGACGACCGACATGATCCTGTCCGTGAGCGACACCACCCGATCACTTACACTCCACGCGACCGAAGACTAGTGATCGGACGGGGATAGACTGCCATTGTGGCAGTCTTCTCTTTGGCCTGGAGGCAGGATTATCGGCCCCTTTGGTGATCATAGGCTGCCATATTGGCAGTTTTGATGCCCAAAGGCTACACTTACCGGACCAAATGATGCCCACACTCCACTTAGTCCTATAACGTGGGGCTTTAAGGGGTGGGGTGGACGTCCGATCACATCGCCAGCCGATAACTACCCACGCTCAAGCCCATGTAAGAGGCCCTATTACCGGCCCCCCCTCGGCCCCCTGGGAAGTCTGATAACCCCGCGGAATAGAACCTCCCGTATACACCAAATTTTCCTCGACTTCTGACCCCCCCCTGGCTATAATACACCAGGAGACCCAATATGCACCCAACACCGACTGACATCCACCCGACGACGTGCCCCACCTGCGGCCGATGCCCCACCTGCGGCCACACCCCCGGCCGGAACGACTACCCGCAGCACTATGAGTGGCAACCCTATGAGTGGCAAGCCCCCCACATGACCTTGACCGGTCCTATCCAGAACGTGAACGATGAAACGACAAGGGCAGCAGGATGACCTCACGGACGGCAAAGCTAATTTTGGCCTTGCCCTTCGCCCTGGCGGCAACCGGCTGTGCCTACATGCCAATGGTCCTCGGGATCCTAAGTGCGACCTCGGCCGTAATTCGGGTGGGCCGGCTGGGCTCAGACGAGACCAAGGATGACACGACTCGTCCCCGAGAGAAAAACTCCGATGAAGAGAGCCTGTTACCGTAGCCTGAAACGGTACAAATACCAGTTGATGGAGGACTACGAGGTCAAGCTCCCGACCCTCTCCCCCCGCTGGCCCCCGCAAGGAACCCCTCTCCTCCACCTGGACAACGAGGGCACCCTGTCCATACGTAAAGGCTACTGCTGGGACGGCCCCAGCGGACCCACCTGGGACACCCCAAACAGCATGAGAGGGGCCCTCGTACACGACGCCCTGTACCAACTCCTCCGAGACCGGATGCACAGTGTGGCAAACCGAAGGCAGGCCGACCAAGTATTCCGGTCGATCCTCCTAGAAGACGGGATGAGCCGGATCCGGGCCTGGGTCTGGTACCGATCGGTCCGACGGTATGCCTCCTGGGCCGCCAAAGCAGGAACCCAGGAACCCGCGAAGTTGCTCCATGCACCCCCCCACAGAAAGGTCAAGACCCGTGCGTAACCTCATTGCAACCCTACTCATCATCCTCGGCGGCGGTGCCGCCTGCGGTGGGTGCCAGAGTCCCAACCAACCCCTGGGATCCGGATGGCATCCCGCCTCTGAGAAAGAAATGAGACGAGTGATCGGTGAGACGGTCATACAGGCCATGCACCAGTACCAGCAGTGGATGCTCCAACAGACTCGCAAGAAGCCAGTAGACCACATACCCAACCCCTTCCCGAAGAAGCCCATCACATGAGACTCAACTACGGCGGAAAAACTACCGAGACCCTGGAGACCACCCCGGCCCCGGCAGATAGTGGGCCAGCCGCTCCGAGCGGCCGTGGGTCGGTCCTGGGGATGCTCGCTGAGAAGCTGATCCAGGGCCGAAACAACCAACGGCTCTTGCAGGCCCAACAGACAGCCTTCAACCAAACAGGCATCATCCCAACCTAGGAGGAACAGAATGAAGCTAGTTGCAGTACACAGAGACATCCACGACATCTGCCGATCGGTGTCCTTCGGCGTGAGACCTCTCACGTTTCAGGTCTTACCCCTGTACTGGAAAGTGAGGTTCCGGCATGAGGTAATCAACACCAGCTATAGTACCGTCCACGCACGTGACTACTGGCTAGGCCCGTTTCGGGTAACGTGCCTCACAAGCAAAGTAAAGGAAGACTCCCCATGCCGTTCGGAACCATGATCGGAGCCATCGCAGGCGGTGCCACGTCCGCCATGGCCGACAACGAAGACAAGAAGGCCCGTGACCGGGCTGAGACCTCCGCCGAGTTCGGAGGGGTTCGCCCCAAGCGACGCAAACTCCAGCGGGTCAAGAACGCCATCAACCAGTCCATGAACAACAAGCAGCGAGCCCTGATCGCCATGGCTCAAGCCCACCAAAACTTCGCGGCCATGTACTAGGAGATACCATGACCAGAGACACACAAAAATTAGTAGACGCGGCCAAGTTTGCTGTGGAGAATAGCGGAGATCATGGATGTGAGTGGTGCCGAGGAAACAGCTTGGGATGCAAACAATGTGACGCCTACTTCCAACTAGTTGAGGCCCTTAAGCCCTTCAACGAACCTAAAGAACCACACCCGCAAGGGTAAATCGGGAGAGAGCGAATATGCCACACGTACCATCCTACACGCGACGAGCCAAGAAGAAACGCACCCTCTCCCGATTAAGCGGGAATGTCGATTTTACCGGGAAGCTACCCAAGAAGGCTGCTCCCAAGAAGGGTGACGTTGGTCCACCCCCGCGAGGGGAGAAGCCGGCCGGCACGTCTGCGAAGGCGGAGTTCAGCTCGGACCTGGCGAAAGGTCTGGCCACGGCGTCTGCCGCGATGACGGGACGGGGGAAGGCTGGTAGGATCGCCAAGGGGGCCCTGGCGGGAGCGTCGGCCGGAGCCTCGATCGACTCGGCCTACCAGACGTACAAGGACAAGAGGAAGCGGGCACGGGCCAAGAAGGCCACCACGACGGTGAGTCAGGCAGCCTCTGCCCAGAAGTCCCAGTACCACAAGAAGGAACACGGGAAGACGGAGAAGCACTAATGGCAGCCCGTAAAGAACCCCCATCCCGGGACGCGATGTTGACGAAGAGGGTCGCCTCGCTCAAGTCGGAGCTAGGAGCCCTGAACAAGGCCGGGAAGTCCGGGTCCAAGACGTTTCACAGCAAGATGAACCGCCTCCACAAGTATGAGAAGATGCTGAAGCCGAAGAAGGCCTTCAAGCCGGTGGACTACTCGAAGGGTAATAAGGCACCTGAGGCGAGTGTAGGTACCAGGTCGGTTGCGGCACTCGTTAAGGCTAAGGGGCCGCTGAGGCAGGTGCTTGCGGCGGCAAAGAAAGGGGGCAGACGGGCCAAAGAAGCCGCGGCACGAGGGAGTGGTAAGAAGGGCGGCGTCTCCCGTGAAGCCTATGAAGAGCACATCCGACCAAGGAAGTAGCCATGCCGCACAACCAGTCGATCACGGACAACATAGACTCGACCCTGTCGGACCCGATGGGAGGTCTCTCGACGAGCCCGGAATCCCGGAAGAGGTGGGCGAGGGCGGCAGCGGGGAGGAAGAGGGCCCGGTCTGCCCACACGCCGAGCCAGGAGGCGATGCGGCGGAAGGCGAAACGGAAATCCCGGGTATAACGTCGTGGTACGTTTTTACGCCGACCGCGTGGGGCGAACATTTCGAGTTTGGGGTTGACTTCCGAGACCCGCCCGCCTAGCATTTCGCGGAGAAGGATCAAAAATGGACGACTTCAAGAACCCCTGGGACACCACCGACATCAACGACTGGCTGAACAATGACGACGACCTGCTACCGATTGCTGAGGACATGCGTAGTGCTCTCATCGTAGCAGCCAAGGCACTGAGCCTACAAGAAGAGTATCGGAAAGCGGCTCTCACTAAGATCCGCAAGATTCTATGGGGGACGGACGATTGACGAACGCCGAACTCGACCAAGCCGCCTACGACCTCAAGAAGGAAAGAGTTGAGGAGAGGGGTTGTGAGGACTGTGAGCTGGGTTTGGCCAATCCTACCTTTGAAGGTTTCGAGCGGCTGTGGTATGATGAAGAGTCATACGAGCCGCGACGTTTCGTGTTCAAGTACACCGACCCGGGAGCATCGGATGTACCTGTCTCAAAAATGAAGTCTCTACATTACGATACGTTCAAGTTACGAGAGGCCATGGACCGTTGCGTCATTCTCTGTCGAGCCTGCTTAGCCAGGCGTGAAAGGAATGAGCAATGTCACGAACCAACTACCTCGGACTCGCCTACCGGTTCAACCGGGATAGGTTTGGAACCCCTTCCCGCCTGAGGTACCACAAGGAGACCTGGTGGGGGTGGTCCCTGGGCCGCTACTACGTGGTGACCGAGTCTGACCTCCGCGGCAACATCAAGCGGTGGCTGAAGGAAGAGAGTGAGCCCTGTCGGAACTGTGACTGCACAGAGATGCTGTCAGCGGTGGCTGCCTTGCAAGAGGTGAACATCCCTGACTTCGTACCCATGCCATGCTTCATGGAGGCAGGTGAGTACGATGACACCTGCAACTGGCTTGCCTGCAAGAACACCATCCTCGACCTGGACAACGTGGTCAAGGACAATTGTACGCGGAACCTCACCAATCCTACGCCGAACTGGTTCAGCCCTGTGGTTCTCGACTTCGACTTCGACCCGGGGGCGGGGTGTCCTCTATTCGAGACGTTCCTTCGTCGTAGTATCCCCGATGTGAAGACCCGGGACCTGACGCAGGAGTGGTTCGGGTACTGTCTGACCAAGGATACCGACCTACGGTCCATGCTGGTCCTGTATGGGGAGGGCCGCACCGGGAAGTCCACCTTGACCAATGTGCTTGAGGCCCTGGTGGGGGCTGAGAACAGGAGTGCTGTGGCCCTGGAGGACATGGGGGGCAAGTACGCGGCGTACTTGACCATCGGGAAGCTGGTCAACTTCTGCGGGGACGCGAAGGGGATCAAGAACCTGGCGGAGGGCGTCATCAAGTCGTTCACCGGTGGGGACTCCATGACCGTGGACGAGAAGTACAAGAGGATCTATGTGGCCAAGATGACAGCCAAGATCATGGCCTGTACCAACGTGTTCCCCAAGATCCATGACGTCTCGGACGCCATGTGGACCCGCTTCCTGGTGGTGCCCATGAACGAGGTGATCCCCAAGGGCGACGTGGATCTCAAGCTCCTCCACTCCGAGCACCTCGACTGGCCCCTGCGGAATGAGCTACCCGGGATCCTCAACTGGGCCCTGGCCGGCCTGAAGAGGTTGAGGCAGCAGGGTCGGTTCACGGAGGCCGAGTCGATGACCACGGCCAAGGCCACGCTCCGCCACGAGAACTGCTCCCTGACCCAGTTCGTAGAGGAGAGGTGTACGGCCAACGATGCCTGGGAGGAGCCCTGCAAAAGGTTTATGATGGAGTACCAGGCCTTCTGTGGTCAGCAGTGCATTTACCCTTTGAGTGGACCCGAGGTGGGGAAGGTCCTTCGCCGGCTGCTCCCGGGGGTCAAGAAAAGGAAGTTGGGGCCCCGCGGCGAGCAGCAAGCGTGCTACATCGGCGTCCAAATCCACGTTCCCAGGGATTAAACGCGGTTTCGTAGCGTAGCATACGTGGTATCCTAGCGATATGAACTGTTGAGTAAATAAGAGTGTAAAGGGGGTAAAGGGCCGGAGGCGGATACTACGCTACGGTGGGATACGGTGAAAAATGAAAGTGAAACCGGACAGACCGCCGCCGCCGTTCATCAAGCTCGGGGCGGGTGCTCACTACACCCGTCTCGACATCCTCGGGGAAGCACTGGGTGCCTCTGAGGATGGCATACGCAGCCTGTGTGCGACGTTCGGCCTCCCTTTGTGCCACTTTCCGGGTATGACCGCCGAGGCCCGCTATGTGCTTACCTACGCCTTCGAGAGTGCCATGTTTGAACTCGGTTTGCCAAAAAAGATCAAAGAGAGACCGGAACTGGTCAGAGTGCACCAGGAGTTGAGCGGCGTACTATATGGCTCGTTGACCAAGGAAGCCCTCAGAGAGCGTGTGATCCAGTTGGCAAAGGTATTGACTTCAGCCGGTGAGGACGCTACAATATCCCGGAAGAGAACTAGGAAGGGTGCCGGCAAGGGGGCTCACGGGACCTGGCGGGGCCGGAAACCAAATGGGTAAAGACACCGCCATCCTGAGACAGGACCCTGACGGCGTGGGGCCTCTCTCGGGCATCATCGGGATGTTCGATCCCGTCAACGTCGGTCAGGCCCTGGCGGAGAACGGGTGGGACAACACCGAAGCGGTCACAATCCTAACCGACATAGCGAGAGACGCCGCGAACAGTTCCGCCCGCGAGAGGATGGCAGCCTGCAAAATGCTGGAGGACAAGGCGGAGAAAGCACTCACGCTTGCCGGCGTCATCCGCCGCATATCCATGGAGGCCCTGAAGGAGGAAGACGGAACCACGAAGAAGCTCACCGCGGAGGGATTGCAACTCATCGCAGATGGGTCCGCGAGGACACTAGGAACTTTGGAGCTACTGGAAGCCGGGGCACAAACCACACAACTGATCGACGTCGATCCAGAGGAAACCAATGAACCAGGACCAGATGGAAGCCTTTCACCTGCGGGAAGTCCCGGACCCAGCCGGAATGGGGACCACGCAGTACGTGAATGCGGGGGGAAACCAGCAGGTGAACGAGATGGATGTGGCGAGTCAGGGGATGACCAACTCGCTCCGGTACATGCAGTCCAACGGCCCGACATACCCCATTCAGTTGAAACGGAACCTACGCCAACCGACGACAATGACCCAAGCCCAATTGGAGGAACAGAAGATGAACGAATCGCAAGGACTCCCGTCGAACATCGACGAAGCGTCACGAGTAGTGGCCCTGGAGGGCAAGATCGAAACGATGGAGGGGGGGATCAATGCCATTCTCCAACACCTCCAAGGCGGACAACCCCCTACACCCCAGGCGAGGCCCGCCGTAGTGCCGCCCGTGCGGACGTCGCTGCTGCCCGTGCCGCCGCCGGTCCCAGTCCCGAGGCTGATCCCAGTACCAGTACCCCCCGACCCGGAGATGGCCCGACTGACAACCCAGCCCGTCTCCCCCGTATCAACGCCCGATTTCTTCCCGCACCTCTCGACACCGACGGAGACTGAGTCGGACCGGATTGAGCGGATTGTCCAAGAACGGTTAGCCGAAGCCAGGGCAAAATCTGACGAACAGGACCAGATCCAGCTGACCGAGGAGAGGCCTTATGGGGTTGATCGGGACCCAATCCAGCTGACCGAGGAGGCACTCTCTCCCGATGAAATCAGCGTGTCAGTGGTTGAGGAGCCCCTGGTTGTTGACCAGGCGGAGCAGTTGAAGCTTCAGCGTCAGGAGACCCTGGTGTCCCAAACCACCCAGTGGATTCAGGTCAAGGACCCCCTCAAGTTCTTCAAGCGTTTCGTGGGCACGACGTGTAACAAAAATCTGTCATTCAACACCTGGCCGGCGACGACACAGGCGGCGTTCACGGAGCGGTTCGATGCTATGGTTAGGGACCCGTCCTTCATCTCTACCTTGTGTGGTCGGATACTGAACATGGAAAATGGCCATCTTGTCGCTCCACACGTCGCAGGGGCTTTCATCACGGTGATTGCCGGCTTTCTGTCCTTTGCTATGACGGAGGTGTAGTGGCTGTAGTCTTTAAAAAGAAAGGGAACATTTACTGGCCGCTCCCTCACGATTACCCCACCCTCACGGACGAGGGGCGGAGACAGTCTAGGGTGAACGCTGTATCCCTGGAGGGTAGGGCTGATTTGGAAGTTGCCAGTTGGGCGTACTTTCGTCAGCACTATCTTCACCCCACTGCCTCGGAGGGGAGAGGGTCGTTCTATAAACATGGAACGGTACGTAGTCCTGATATGCATTATAAATGGATTTTTCACTGGGAGAACAACCAGCTGTCGGTGACTGCTGCTCCTCGGTCCGCCGCGAAGTCCACGCTCATCAAGGAGAACATCCTCCGGAAGGTCGTCTCTCGTCCCTACTGGGAGAGTGTCTTATTCCTAGCCAAGCAGGACTTCCTCACGACCACATTCGATGACTTCATGGTCCAACTTGAGGGCAACGAACGCATCCTCGAAGATTTCGGAGTCCTCAAGCCCGCTCGGAACACCCAGGGAGTGTGGAATCACAGTCTCCTGAAGCTGAGGAATGGGGCCATGATTACCGGGATGCCCATCATGGGAGCGGTCCTGGGTAAGCGTCCCCACGAGATATACTTCGACGATGTGGAGAAGGACGACGCCCGCGTGATCTCCCCCTCGGAGAACATCGGCGGGTTCAAGGACTTCTTCTTCAATGCCATCTACCCGATGGCCGACTCCTTTGATGTTAAGATACGACTGGTTGGCACACTTCTCTCCCGACGGACCTTCATCTTCTGGATGCACGATACGAAGGACCCGCGGATTTCGGACTGGAAGAAGGTCTTCCATGCGGTCACGTTCGTCAACGACGAGGGTGAGACCGTGGACGAGTGGCCTGAGAAGATGGGACGCGAGTGGCAGGTGGTGCAGAAGCGGAGGATGGGGAACGCCGCGTTCGCCGCCCAGTACGAGAACAACCCGGTCACGGAGTCGGAGCGGATCCTTCGCATTCATCCCGAACTGAACACGTATTGGATTGACGACCACGATGCTGCCCTCGACATTGATCCCCTTAACTCTCAGGCTACCATGGTATCCCATCAGCTCTCTGGCTGGGACAACTCCCTGGCGGAAGCCTCTCCGGTCCCTCACCCTTGTAAGCGGGCCTTCGGTCCAGCCGTCAGTGACATGCGACGATTCATTACAATCGACTGGGCACCTACGATTTCGGAACACGCGGACTTCTCGTGCATCCACGTAATGGGCATTGAGAACTCGACGGAGTACCGGGACACGCTGTGGTCCCTGGACCTGTGGCTGGACAAGAAACCAACGGAGGAGGTGATCCGACGTGCGTATCTTATGGCCATCAAGTGGCAAGTTCCAATCGTCGCAGTAGAAGCATACCCGGTGCAGATGGAGTTGGCTAAGCGACTGGGCCACGACCTGCCTGCCATGTACGGCAAGGGAGAGGTTCCTCCCCGCGTGCTGGAGGTAAAGTTCCCGTCGGCGTACAAGAAGACCGACAAAATAGCTGGGCTCCATTGGCGGTTCAAGCAGTACCGTTTGAAGCTGCCCCTGCACCGGGCCACATCACACCCCTACAACTCACTGTGGTATCAGATCGAGAACTTCACGGAAGACTTGAAGCTGCTGCCCCATGATGACGCCCTTGACACGCTGGCTATGTCCAACGCCAAGGGCCTGTACGGGCACGCAGCCCCGGCCGGTCCCGACTCGCACCTGATTCAGGATCCGATCGAGATGCTGAAGTCGGGTGACTTCCACTACGACTCGGGCATCAGTGTGATGTCTGGGCTCAACGCGAGCGAGATACCTGACGACGTACTCGAAGAGATGCGTCAGAAACAATGGGAGGATGCAAATGACGAAGAGATTGAAAGAGAGCCCGAGTGGCTCAACTACGCCTAATCGGGCTGTTACCGATGTGGGAGCTATGAAAGACATCTACACCGAACTCACCGAGGGCATCCAGTCAGCCGACAAGAGGTGCGAGGAAATCGGTGTCTGTATGTCCTTGGTACACGATCGGCTGGACGCTATGTCCAACGTCATCAGGGACCTGATCGAGACATACGGTGGCTTCTCGCACCGCTTGCAGCAGGTACAGGAGTCGTCGAAACGTATCGACACGAAGCTCGACAACCAGGTGCAGAAGCTGTTGGACCGGGTGGTCGAGATGGCGATGGTGAATCAGGATAAGCCTGTCGAGGCCGCTGCTCACCGAACCAGGTCGGACAACAGCTTCTCCAATCCGGATGCCTGGGCGGTGGGGTCAGAGCAGGCAGACGACAAGTGGCCTCCCGAGGGCTGCGATACAATGGAATTGCGAGGCTAGGTAGATGAGACTCGAACTGCCCACCAAAGAGCATGAACTTGTAGATGCACTGGAGAGAGAACTACAGCCGGGTGAGACCGAGATGAACACCCACCTCGTGACCTGGCGGATAATAGATGCGTACATGGGCGGCATCCGCAAGTTCAAGGTGATGGATCGGTGGTCGGGACATGTGAGCATCGCCTGGGAGAACGCCAAGGGCGAGATCGAGATGCGGTTCGAGGAGATCGTCCGACAGTACCTGACTGAGTGCGGTCGGTACATGAAGATGGACATCACCCCCACCGCCCAGAAGATGGGCGAGTCCCTGGACTCCCTGAGGAAGGCCTCCGTGGCCAATGCCGCCCTCGCGTCCCTCTCAGCTCGTCTGCCCAAGGAGAAGTTCAAACGCAAGATCATAATCCCGTTCCTCAAGTACGGCACCGTCGGCATCAGCCATTACGAAACCGGCGATCCCGACATGCCGGACATCATCGAGGCGGTGCCGGCACGACAGCTCCGCGGCTTCCCGGCCTACGTGGACGGCCTCGACAACCTCATGGGCATCGCCCGGGTTCGCTGGGTCCCCATGGACTGGGTCATTGCCAAGATGATGTCCGTGTACAAGATCAAGATCAAGGAGGACCCGTGGACGCGGCTGCGAGCCGTGGACATCCCCTGGGGGGCGACCCCGCCGGGACAGCAGAGCTACGACCAGACCACGTCCCAGGGCTTCGACTCCGGCAGTCACCTCGGTGTCCGCCGGGAGGACCTGCTGGGTACCCAGTACGACAATCGCAAGGGCATGTCCAAGAAGGATGGCCGTGCCTACGTCAAATTCGAGGAGGTCTATGTCTATGACGACTCACAAGAGTTCGTTGCTCGCTACCTTATCAAGGTGGGCGACGTCATCGTGTTCGATGAGAACTTCGAGAAGAAGGGCGTTAAGGTGGTGTGTCCTCTCCATGTTGCAAGACATACCGACATTGGTCGGATGTTTGCAAGGGGTTTTGTCCATCCTCTGATCCCGTTCAACGACCAGTGCGAAAAGATGTTCCAGTCCCTGTTCAAGAATATCAGGGAACTGGACACATTCGGAACTCTGTTCATTCCGGGAGCCTCCGGTATCGACCTCAAGCGATGGCGAACCGGCAAACGCCCCAAAGTCGAGAAGTTTGATCCCGACCCCCTGAACCCCGGCGGGAAGCCCTTCACGCTCGGCCCTCACAACACCGGTACTATGCCCGCCAAGATTGCGGAGATCGCTCTCGCACAGATGCAGCGTCTGGCCAACCAAGGCCCCTACTACCAAGGAGAGACTAGTGGTAGAGTTGACAGTGCGGCTGGGCTCGGCTTTCTGTTCAATACAGGCAACATCGCGTTGGGTCTTCCGACTCACGGAATGGCTGATGCCTTATCTGGTACGTATGCCAGGCTACTTCAAGTGGCGAAGGACCGCCTGGGCCCCGGGGACACTATTGAGCTGGCCACGATCGACGACGCCATTGCTGGTGTCGTTATTGATCCTAAAACAGGGCTCATGGAGTTGTCGAACAACCCCATACCTCACCCCTGGGAAGTTGACGTCAACATCAAAGACCGCACCCCCCGAGACCGAGACGTCCGGAAGGCAGAGCTGAAGGAGCTGTATGACAAGCAGCTCATCGACCCTACTCGGTTCTGGATCGCTGCTCTGGAGGAGAACCTAGACTTCCCGGGTGCGGACAAGGAAATCTGGGAGACGTGGCGTAAGGTCACCTGGCAGATCATCGTTACGTTCCGAGACGGCAAGACCCCTGGCCCACTGGTGGTCGGTGAGCACACACAGAACGCGGACATCCAGCTGATGGCAGTCCAACGCTTTATGAACAAGATCGAGTTCGCCTTGTCCAGCCAGGAGGTACGGGCACGGTTCGAGGAATGGAAGGTCATGCTAGAGATCCTGGCAGGACGCAACTTCCCGGTTGGGCTCGGCCCACCAGACGAAATAGCAGCACAAGCCCAGGCCGCAATGGAGCGGCCGGCCATCCCACAGATGGGCATACCGCCGGGCGTTGCCCCGGGCGTAGGAGGACTACAGTAATGAAGTACCCGACCCTGCGACAGATACGACGAAAGTCCGCGTCGATTCATGTACAGAGGATAGTCGGTCCGGTTCGCAAGTTGTGTCGGAGGGTGATAAGGAGGCTGGATTACCTGGTGTGCATCGCCCTCCACCGCAAGCATCACACATGCTGGGATGACATGTTCGAGGCCGGGGGGGTCCCTTTGCCTGGGGACCGGTGTTGGTGTTGTATCCTGTGTGGCCGACACTGGCGACGACCTAATCATCATCCGTACGCAATCCACCTTGCCAACGAGCAGGGTTTCCTTCCTGACAAGTACAACAGATCGTGGACCATCGAGAAGGTGGCCCCAATGGTCCTCAAGGAGAAAGAGAAATGCCGAACGACCCAGCGACGACGTCCCAGTACCCCATCCAAAACGACTCGGAAGGTCCGCCCGTCATCAACATCCCGGCGTCCGCGGTCCCGCCCCAGATCAACACCGCCCCGCACCCCTACGAGCAGCAGGTGACGAGGCTCGTCGTAGACGGTGAGGAGAAGCTGGTATCTCACCAGGACCTGGTCAACATGGCTCAGCGGGGGGCGTCCTCCGACAGCCGCTTCCAAGACGCGGCCGCCAAGTCCAAGGAAGCCGACCAGGCCATCTCGTTCAAGGCCGACATGGACCTCCTTGCCGAGACCGGCGACATCTCCGCCTTCCGACGTGCGGGGGCGGCCATGGGCATGTCCGGTGACGAGGTCGAGGAAGCCGCGGCCCTGGTGTTCGAGGCCGACGGCGACCAACTCTCTCCCGATGAAACGGGTGCGGGTGTGGTTTCCCAGTACGCCAATCCCCCCAACCCGGCCCAAGGAGGCACCCCCATGGAGCAACGGATCGCAGCTCTTGAAGCGGCACTGACCAGAACTACAGCTCTACTGGAAGGACGGGGTCGGACGAAGTTTGGCGACCTCGACGAGACACTCCAGACGGTGGTGGTGGACGTGGAGCAGGCACGGGTTGACAAAATTATCCAGAAAGGACTTGACTCCGACGATGTTTTGTCCTACTATATGAAGGCCATGGATACGAATGGCCAAGAGGCAATTCGTAGCATGATAGACGAGAAAGTCAGAGGGCGACTCGATGCTTCAGATGGCAAGTTTGGTGACGGGGCCCGAATCCTTCGGGAGGTACTTCCAGAAGTGAGAAGTACCGTCGAAGCTCTTGGTACCTCCAACCGAACCACTCCACAGCTCGGCCTAGGGCCAGCTCCGGGTGGCCAGGGTGAAGCAGACATCTACCCTCGCAAACGACCTGCCCACGTACCATCTACCGAGCCGGGCTTTGAAGAGAGTATCAGCCAGGAGCTGGCGTACAACATGTTCAAAGGGTCGGCAGGGTAAATGATCGAGGAGAGGTTCTCGCGGGATAGGTAGGTGTGGCCTGTCAACGTCACACCACATGACATGGAGGAGGAATGTATCGGCCGCTCTACCCGGGTGGGTAGTCGGCACCTTCTTTGTGGAGTGACGCAGTGGCAACTATTTCTGATAGCATTCAGCTCACCCTCGAAGCCAAGATTCAACCTGTCATCTCTGAGTCCTTGTGGGCTCTCGATCCCATCTATCCGATGTTCGCCCGGTCCTCGACCAACGTGGTCCGGAACCGTGGCATCGGTAAGGGATGGAATGTCCTGAAGACGTGGGTTGCTGGCCTGGCTGGTGGTGCGAAGTTTACGTCCCCGGTCGGCGGTAACGTCGTTGCTGGGACGAACAACTTCACCATGTACGACACGCCTCAGTCCTTCCAGGCTGTGGACGAGGTGACGGCTCCGGCCTTCATCCAGACCACGATTCAGCTTGTGGAGCACCGCGGCAACTTCTACCTTCCTCACCAGATCCTCCGAGCTGACCGCCTGACGGCGAGCATCGGCTCTGTGGTCGCTCAGAACCTCAAGGGCGTCGGCGATCTCCTGGCCCAGCAAGAGGCGGCTGTCTTCTACAGCACGGATACCACCAACTTCGCCCTGGGCGACCTTGGCGACACGTCGGCGAACTGTGCGAACAAGAGTGGCGACACAGCCGCGATCGACGTAGACCTGTCTGGGACCAATGCAAGTGGTCGAGTCCACAGGTTCCGGGGGGGAATGCTCCTGGACATCTACAACTCGGCTGGCACAACGAAACGAAACACCAACTTCTATGTGGCTGTGGACAACGTGGACCCCCTGACGGACACGATCACGCTCCGTCGGGTGGACGGGGGGGTCTTCCAGGTCGCTACGGTCCTCGGTGGGGGCATCACCTTCTCCGGAGCCGGCGGCGACAATGACATCCTCGTCATCAAGGACTCCGTCGGTGTGGCTCCCAACTCCCTGGAGTCGTGGATTGCGGAAGCCGGTGGAAACTTCTTCGGCATCACGATCAACGACAACTCGCAGTTCAAGAGCTACGTCCCGTCGGCGATCAGTGCGGCCCTGACCGAGAGCACTCTGAACCGGCACTTCGCCAAGTTCTACGAGTCGTTCCCGGGCAAGAAGCTGGACTGTGGAATCACGACTACCGGTGTTCTCATCGGTTTCATCGACAACCTCGACACGTACAACGCTGCTGTCGCGGACCAGCCCGGACGCTTCCGGTACGACCGGCAGGGCCGAGCCTTGGAAGTGGACGCGGGTTGGGAGTCGTTCCGGTATCGGTTTGCCTCCCGGCCGTGTGAAATCTACACGTCCACGTACTGCAACAGCGGGACCTTCTACGCGGGCAAGCTCAAGAACGGCGGGATCACCCGGTACGTTCCCCCGTCCATCCCGGGTGCGAAGGTGGACTCGCGGTTCGGCACGGAAGTTGAGTTCATTGCGTCCCTCGGCGGGTCGGGTGGCTACCAAGGCATCTTCAAACATGCTCACGGTGGATCCGGTGCGACGACGGACTTCCTTGAGGCCCCCTTCGTGAGGCAGTGGAACTGCATACCGGAACAACCTAATTTA
>Ga0255058_10000108_pt1 | contig 49300 bp, 47 predicted proteins | sample Cases_109_9_MG_FD_188637 | JGI IMG/M metagenome (GOLD analysis project Ga0255058, IMG submission 188637) | Seawater microbial communities from Amundsen Gulf, Northwest Territories, Canada - Cases_109_9 | ecosystem: Environmental > Aquatic > Marine > Gulf | place: Canada: Northwest Territories...
GGCAAGCAACACCCGGATTTCCGCCGCGGGATGCTGCAGGTCGTCGTCGATCGTGACAACGATCTCGTGACGCGCGGCTCGAATGCCGCAAAGCAAGGCATTGTGTTGCCCAAAATTCCGACCAAGCGCTATGCCGCGAATCCGCTGATCGTTTTTGGCCAGGGCCTCGATCAATTCCCAGGAACGATCACGGCTGCAATCTTCGACGAGAATTATCTCGTAGTCGCTCGATACGTCCGGCAGCTCGGCAGCGAGCGCGGAGCACAGTTCAGAGAGCGTTGCCTCTGCATTGAATACTGGGATGACTATGGAAACGGTCGGCATTCAAACTAGCCCTGATTCATGAGGCGCGTGCGTTCGCGTCGGAGCAATTTCGTTGGCTCACTGATGTCTGCTACGGTCGTACGGTATCATACGCAAGCACCCGTCAAAGTGAGCTTTGTCTCACAATTTCGTTGATTTTCAGAAGGAATATTGGGCATGGCATTCCTGTCGGTGGAACGGCTCGAGGGACTCGGATTCAAGTCCCTGGGCAAAGATGTGCTGATTAGCGATAAGGCTTCGATATACAACGCCGAGCAAATGGAGATCGGTGACAATTCACGCATCGATGACTTTTGCGTTGTGTCCGGGCGCGTACAAATAGGCCGCAACGTGCACATTGCCGTGTTTTGCAATGTTGCGGGCGGTAGCGCGGGCGTCATCTTTGATGACTTCTCCGGGCTCGCCTACGGCTGCCAGGTTTTCTCGCAGAGCGATGACTATTCGGGACGGACAATGACCAACCCGACGGTCCCGGCTGAGTACAAGAACGAAAACAGGGGCCCGGTCAGAATCGGGAGGCACTGCATTCTTGGTACCTGCGCCGTCGTGTTTCCCGGCGTCGAAATCGCGGTTGGCACGGCCGTTGGCGCGATGTCCGTCGTCACCAAAACCACAGAGTCATGGTCGATATACGCCGGTAATCCTGCGCGGCGAGTGAAAAAAAGGGAACAGGATCTGTTGCATCTTGAGCGAACTTACCTGTCCGCGGAATAGCGCTCGATCGACCAGGTAGCAATACGCTACGCGTACGAGGGTGTTGCGTAGGAGATCGGTGAATTTCGTGAATCGGAAAACGTTGCCTCTTCCCAGGCCGGCTCATTTTCGAGCAACGCCCGCAGCAACATGTTATTCAGGTCATGGCCGGATTTATAGGCCCGGAATTCCCCGATCAGGCCGTGGCCGAGCAGGTAGACGTCGCCAATCGCGTCGAGAATTTTGTGAATGACGAACTCGTTGGAGTAACGAAGTCCGTCTTCGTTAAGAATTCGATAGTCGTCAAGAACGATCGCGTTGTCCATGCTGCCACCAAGCGTCAGGTTGCGTTCGCGCAGCGCTTCAACGTCTCGCAGGAAACAGAAAGTCCGTGCGCGACTGACTTCCTTTAGAAACGAAGTCGACGAAAAATCGATTGTCGCCTGCTGGTCGATCTTGTTGAACACGGGGTGATTGAAATACACCTCGAAGTTCACCTTGAAGCCATTGAAGGGCCGCAGCTCGGCCCACTTGTCGCCGTCCTCGACCCGAACGACTTTCTTGATTCGAATGAAGCGTTTTGCCGCGTTCTGTTCTTCGATCCCCGCCGACTGCAACAGGAATATGAATGGGCCCGCGCTGCCATCCATTATCGGTACTTCGGGTGCCGACAAATCAATATTGATGTTATCGATGCCAAGACCGCATAGCGCTGACATTAAATGTTCAACCGTCGCAACCTTCACACCGTCCTTGATCAAGGTCGTACCCAGCATCGTCTCGCCGACCAATCTGGGGTCTGCGGGTATTACGACGGGTTCATCGAGATCGACACGATGAAACCGAATACCGGAATTTTCCGTGGCCGGGCGCAACGTCATGTAAACCTTGTCGCCCGTGTGCAGGCCGACGCCGGTGGCGCGGATCGCGGTTTTCAGGGTGCGTTGGCGAAGCATTGGCATGGCGCGTGCAAGCCTAGCAGCGATTCAAAAACTCTTCAAGGTTTTCAGTGTGTTAGGGGCCGGCCCGGTAACCCGGGCCGGCCAGCGGTGGTCTTCGCCGCGGGCGAGTGAGTTGCGCCCGGGCGGTACTCGCGATTCCCTAGTCAGCCTGACGCCGCAGAAATGCCGGGATATCCAGCATTTCTTCCTGCAACCCGCCTCCCCCGAGGCCGTCGCCCACGGCACGCTGGCGCTGTACCGTGGGTTTGTCGAGACCGTGGTAGTTCGGTTCCGCCTGTACAACAGGGCGATGGACAATGCGCACCGGCGATTCGGCGTTGGCCGCGCTTTGGCCGAGGCCCGTCGCGACGACCGTGACGCGAATCTGATCCGTCATGTCCGGGTCGATGACCGTGCCGACGACGACCGTTGCGTTCTCCGATGCGAACTCCTTGACAGTGATGCCCACCTCCTGGAACTCACCGATCGACAAATCCATACCCGCCGTAACGTTGACAAGGATGCCGTTTGCGCCTGCGAGGTTTATGTCCTCGAGGAGTGGACTGGAAACCGCCGCTTCCGCCGCTTCGCGCGCCCGGTCTTCACCAGAAGACGTGCCCGAGCCCATCATCGCCATGCCCATTTCGGCCATGACGGTTCGGACGTCGGCGAAATCGACGTTGATCAGGCCAGGCCGGGTAATCAACTCGGCAATACCCTGCACAGCACCCTGCAGGACCTGGTTGGCCGATTTGAAGGCGTCGAGCAGGGTCGTTTCCCCACCCAGCACGGTCAGCAGCTTCTCGTTGGGAATCGTGATCAGCGAATCGACTGACTTGCCAAGATCTGCAATACCCTGCTCGGCGATCGCCATGCGCTTGATGCCTTCCATCAAGAACGGCTTGGTAACCACTGCGACCGTCAGGATGCCAAGTTCCTTGGCGACCTGGGCAACGATCGGCGCCGCACCGGTGCCGGTGCCACCGCCCATGCCGGCCGTGATAAACAACATATCGGCACCTTCAATGACCTCGTGAATCCGGTCGCGATCCTCCATGGCGGCCTGGCGCCCGATATCGGGATTGGCACCGGCCCCGAGTCCCTTCGTGATGTTGCAACCTATCTGCAATGATGTGCGTACGTGCGAGCCCTTCAGGGCTTGCGAATCCGTATTCGCGCAGATGAAATCAACGCCTTCGATGCCGGCGTCGACCATGTGTGCAACCGCATTGCCACCGCCGCCGCCGACGCCGATCACCTTGATGACCGCGCTCTGGCTGTGCGCATCCATTAGTTCAAACATGTCCTTACCTCCGCTCTGTTTCCTTGCTAGCGCATTTGCTAGCCTTTTCCTTATTGGGGCACTCACTGAACCCCGCCCAAACCCCGGCCGCAGCCGGGCTCCTTAAAATCTCCCCTGGAACCACGATCGCATGCGATCCCAAATGTCACCCAGGTTGCCGCTTACCGGTGTGCTACGGCGCCTGCGGCGTGCCATATTTTCGTAGCCATACAGCAACAGACCCACGCCTGTGGCGTGAATCGGATTGCGCACGACATCCATCAGTCCTTCAACGTACTGCGGGGAGCCCAGGCGCACCGGCATATGGAATACCTCTTCCGCCAGTTCGACAGCGCCCTCCATCTTGGCGCTGCCACCCGTGATCACGACACCGGCAGCAATCAGTTCCTCGAAACCCGAGCGGCGCAATTCGTCGCGCACGAGTCCGAACAATTCTTCGTAGCGTGGCTCGACTATTTCGGCGAGCGTCTGCCGTGCAAGCCGGCGCGGCGGCCGGTCGCCAACACTCGGAACTTCGATTGTCTCGTCCGGATTCGCCAGTTGCGACAAGGCACAGGCATACTTGATTTTGATTTCCTCGGCGTACTGAGTGGGCGTGCGCATCGAAACCGCAATGTCATTCGTGACCTGATCGCCCGCAATTGGAATAACCGCGGAATGCTGAATGGCGCCACCGAGGAAAACCGCGAGGTCGGTCGTGCCGCCGCCGATGTCAACGATACAGGAACCGAGTTCCTTCTCATCGTCGGTCAGGACCGAGTAGCTGGACGCGAGTTGCTCGAGCACGATGTCGTCGACTTCCAGCCCGCAGCGTTGCACGCACTTGACGATGTTCTGTGCCGCACTTTCGGCGCCTGTCACCATGTGTACCTTCGCCTCGAGGCGAACGCCAAACATGCCGATCGGCTCACGTATGCCTTCCTGGCCGTCGATCAGGAATTCCTGCGGCAAGATGTGCAGTATTTTCTGGTCTGCCGGAATGGCGACGGCGCGAGCCGCGTCGATGACCCGGTCGACGTCACCCGAGCTGACTTCCGAATCACGGATGCCGACGATGCCGTGCGAGTTCAGGCTGCGAACGTGGCTGCCGGCGATACCCGTGTACACGGCGTGAATGTCGCAGCCGGCCATGAGCTCGGCCTCCTCAACCGCACGTTGAATCGAGTGCACGGTCGATTCGATATTGACGACAACGCCCTTTTTTAGTCCACGCGACGGATGCGTGCCAATTCCGACAACCTCGATATTGCCGTCATTGTTCACCTCGCCGACGATGGCAAGGACCTTCGACGTTCCAATGTCAAGACCGACGATCAATTTCTTTTCCGCCCGTTTTTGCATTCTTACGGTGTTCCCCTTGACGCAAGCATTTCCTGATCCTCGGGTTGCGGATCGGCGTGCGGCACATTGCCGTCATTCCAGCCAATCGTGAAGCCGTTGTTGTAACGCATGTCAACGTAGTCGATGTCTTTCGAATGGCCGCTAATGACTTCCGCGACCACGGCCAGGAACAGATCGGTTCGGTAATCGACCTCACGTCGCCCGAGTCGAACGCTCACCCCGTTTGTCAGCGTCATTTCCCATGCACCGCGCGCATCGAGTCGCACACTGCGAACATCCAAACCGAGGGGGATGAGCTGGTCGCGAACACTCAGGTAACGATTGGCGACATCGGCGGAGCGCTCGGTAGGTCCGCTGAGCCGCGGGAGTTCGGCCGGCACATGCCGTGCGTTGTCGACAAACAACTCCCCGCGAACGTTCAGCAGGCCGCGTTCACCCCAAATGGCGGCGGGTACCTGCTCACTCACACGGATCGAGATCCAATTCGGCCAGCGCCGCGCGACGCTTGCCTGATCGATCCATGGCAGCATTCGAATCTGCGCTTGCATGCGGCCGAGATCCGCGCCGAGAAATCCGGAGTCCAGCTCATCGCTAACCGCTTCTTCGATCCGCAATGCGCTCACGCGCTGGAACGGCCCACTGATTTCAATCGTCTCGATCTTTCGATCGAGAAGGCTGGCACTCATCCGGTAAGCCGCCGCCAAAAGCAAAACGGCGACGACCGGAGTGATCACACGGGAAAGACGCAAGAGCGGCAACTGCCGCTTCTTGCTTTGCATGGATTTGCGACGTCGAGCTTGTTTATGCGCCATTTGCCACCCCCTTCATCTCAGCAAGACCCTGCTCGGCTTGCTCCGCGGCATCGAAGCTGGTCTCCAGAATCCGCCAGCAAAGCTCTGCAAAATCGACACCGTACTGTTTGGCGGCCATCGGCACGAGGCTGTGGCTCGTCATGCCGGGGACCGTGTTGACCTCGAGAATCTGTGCCTCACCGGCGGCGTCCGCCATGAAGTCGACTCGTCCCCAGCCCGAGCAGCCGATCTCGCGAAAGACCGCGACGGCGAGTTCCGCGTACTGTTGTTCGTCGGCCGTTGACGTAGTCCCGGGGCACAGGTATTCGGTGCGCTCCGACTCGTACTTCGCGCGGTAGTCGTAAAAAGTTCTCGGCGTCTCGATGCGAATCGAAGGCAATGCTTCGCCCTGCAAGACTGCGACTGTCATTTCGCTGCCGACGATGCATTGCTCGGCGAGGGCGGGCTGGCCATAGCTCAGTGCCAGGTCAGTCGCCTCGTTGAGCTCGGCGTGTTCGACAATCTTGCTCATGCCGACGCTTGAGCCCTGGCCGGCCGGCTTCATGATCAACGGCAGGCCCAGTTCTTCAAGCGCAAGTGCAGCGTCCGCGCGCTCACGCACGACGCGATAGGCCGGCGTGGGTAATCCAGCCGCACGAAACAGGTGTTTGCTGCGAATCTTGTCCATTGCGAGCGACGACGCCATTACGCCACTGCCGGTGTACGGCATGCCAAGCCATTGCAGTGTGCCCTGCAAAGCGCCGTCCTCGCCGCCGGGCCCGTGCAGCGCAATCCAAACCCGGTCGAAGCCGGCCGCCGCAAACTGCGGGATGGTCTTTTCGGCCGGGTCCCACGCATGCGCATCGATACCGCGGATCCGCAAGGCCTCGAGTACGGCCGCGCCCGTATCCAGGGACACTTCGCGCTCGCACGAGTCGCCACCCAGCATGACGGCAACACAGCCAAAATCGGCAGCATCCGTGATGATGTATCGCGATTCACTGAGCGCTGTGGCGGTCGCCATTACGGTGATTCCCCCACGATGTGCACTTCGTGTACGAGTTCGACACCGTGTGTTTCGGTCACTGCATGGCGGACATATTCAATGAGCTCTTCGATATCCGTGGCCGTCGCGTCGCCACGATTAATAATAAAATTCGCATGCTTGGCGGAGACTTCGGCGCCGCCAATGCTGAATCCTTTCAGGTTCGCCGCTTCAATCAGCCTCGCGGCGTGATCGTCAGGCGGATTGCGGAAAACCGAACCACAACTCGGCAGCCCAAGTGGCTGCGTTTTCTTGCGGCGTTCGAGCAATGTGTTCAGGGTCTCGATGCTGGCCGTGGCGTGCGGGTCGAAGCGGAGCGTAGCCGCAAGGAACCACTCGTTGGGCGGACCCGCGACACTACGATAGCCGACCGTGTACTCGCCGGGTGCTCGCTCGTGAATCTCGCCCTTGCGGTCGATCGTGCGAACCGACTCGACGCGTTCCCAGGTTTCACCGCCGTGCGCGCCAGCGTTCATCGCCAGTGCGCCACCTACGGTGCCGGGAATGCCGGCAAAGAATTCCGATGGCCCGAGGCCCCAACGGATACATTGGCGCGCCAGCTGTGTACACGGCACGCCGGATCCCGCGCGTACCACATAGTGATCGACCTGATCGAGATCACGCAGGATTTTGGTCGCCGAAATCACGACACCAGGCAATCCACCTTCGCGAACCAGGAGATTGCTGCCAATACCGAACCAGAACACGGGGGTGTCGTCATCGAGCTCGCTCAGGAATGATTGCAGGTCATCGATACTCGCCGGAACAAAAAACCATTCGGCCGGCCCGCCAACACGCCACGAGGTATGCCGGCTCATTGGCTCGTTCGAGCGCAACTCGCCCTGCACGTTCATATCGTCCCGAACCGCCATCATGAGTGCACCGTCAGGGTCGGCTTGACCGCGAGACGCTGCGGCAGCTCTGCAGCAAATGTGCCGATGTCACCCGCACCCATCGTCAATAAGAGGTCGCCTTCGGCCAGTACGTCTTTCAACACCGGCTCCAGTGCATCGAGCGTTTCGACGAACACGGGCTCTACGGACCCACGCGAGCGAACCGCGCGCGCAATGCTGCGGCCGTCGGCACCCGCTATCGGCGCCTCACCAGCCGCAAACACGTCGAGCAGGATCAGGGCGTCAGCGGCGGACAGAACCTGCGCGAAATCGTCCATCAGGTCCCTGGTTCGTGTGTACCGGTGTGGCTGAAATACCAGCACGACCCGCTTGCCCGGCCAGCCGCTACGCGCGGCCGCCAGCGTTGCTGCGATCTCGGTCGGGTGATGGCCGTAATCGTCGACCAGCAAGACTTTGCCGCCAACCGTCTCGACTTCACCGAAAATCTGAAATCGGCGGTCAATGCCCTCGAATTTCTGCAAGGCCTTGACGACGACCGCGTCACTCACCTGCAGTTCATCGGCGACGGCGATGGCGGCAAGTGCGTTGCGAACATTGTGCAGTCCGGGCAGGCCAAGAGAGATTTGAAGCGGTGGCCGGTCGCCCGAACGAATGACATCGAATTGCGTGAGACCCCCGTCAAAGCGAATGTTTTCAGCGCGCAATTCGGCATCGTCGTTCAAGCCGTAGGTCAGTACCGTGCGTCCGATGTCGCCGATAATCTCGTTGACGCCGGGGTCGTCGGTACAGACGACAGCAAGACCATAAAATGGCAGGTTATGCAGGAACTCGATAAAGCCTGCTCGCAAACGCTCGATGTCGCCGTCATACGTCGACATGTGGTCGGCATCGATGTTGGTCACGATCGCGAGCATCGGCTTCAGATGCACAAACGATGCGTCTGATTCGTCGGCCTCGGCAACGAGGTATTCGCCCTGCCCCAGTCGCGCGTTCGCATCGGCGCTCTTCAGGCGGCCGCCGATAACAAAGGTCGGATCCAGCCCGCCCTCGGCGAGCACGCTGGCAACAAGACTCGTCGTCGTCGTTTTGCCGTGGGTCCCGGCAACCGCGATCGAGTAGCGGAACCGCATTAGCTCCGCAAGCATTTCGGCACGCTGCACGACCGGCATGACTTTCTCCCGTGCCGCGACGACCTCGGGATTGGTTTCATCGACCGCGCTGGAGACGACGACTGCATCGGCGTTCTTGATATTGCCCGCAGCGTGGCCGATGAATACAGTAGCGCCCTGTTTCTCGAGGCGCATTGTCTGTTTGCCGGGCTTCAGGTCCGAACCCTGCACCGCGTAGCCAAGGCTCAACATGACTTCGGCAATGCCCGACATGCCGGAGCCGCCGATGCCAACGAAATGGACGGTGTGAATACGGCGCATGCGGGCAATCATGACGCTGCCCCGGCGAGTTCCAGACATATGGCAGAGATACGCTTTAGAGCATCTGGCCTGGACAATGCTCGTGCCCTGGCAGCGCGAGATTGTAAGACCGATCTCTCACGTAACCAGTCCTTTAGCAGGTCGGACAGCGATTGATCGGTCAAATCGCGTTCTTGCAATATTGCGGCGGCGTCCGCATCCACCATGGCTCGGGCATTGGCGGTCTGGTGATCGTCCACGGCAGACGGGTATGGGATGAACAGTGCCGGCAAACCCACGGCACAGAGTTCAGCAACCGTCAGCGCGCCCGCACGGCACACGACCAGGTCCGCCCAGGCGTACGCCGCGGCCATATCTTCAATAAACGGCAACAACTCAACGTGGACGCCACTACCGTCATACGCGTCACGCGCCGTATCGAGCGTGCGCTCGCCGCATTGATGGCGAACAATCGGGCGATCGTTTTCGGGTAGCAGCACCAGGGCAGCGGGCACAGTCCTGTTGAGGGACAATGCGCCCTGACTACCGCCAAGCACGAGGAGCCGCAGTGGCCCCTCGCGCCCGGGGTAGCGTGCGCCAGGTTCGGGAACGGCCGCGATGTCTTCGCGGACCGGGTTGCCAACGGTTTCAACGTTGGCCAGAGAATTAAAACTGCCCGGGAAGGCTTGCAGCACAACCCGGGCAAGACGCGCCAGAAGTCGGTTAGTAAGGCCAGCGGCGGCATTTTGTTCGTGAATGACCAGTGGACGGCGCATCAGCCAGGCGGCGACACCACCGGGACCGCTGACGAAGCCGCCCATGCCCAGAACGGCAGCAGGACGACGACGAAATATGACGGCAAGCGCTTGCGCGAGCGCCCAGGCCATCTGGATGGGAGCAATGAGCCAGGCTACAACACCCTTGCGGCGCAGGCCCTTGATACTAAGCCACTCGATCTCGATGCCGGCCGCGGGCACAACACGTGATTCAAGGCCACGGAGCGTGCCGAGCCACACGACCTCCTGCGATTCTTTCTGCAAGGCACGTGCCACGGCGAGGGCCGGATAGACGTGACCGCCGGTGCCGCCGGCCATTACGAGTATCGGTCGCGAGCTCATGAACGCTTGCTCCCTGTGCGGGCGCGGCGATGGGCCGGTTGAGACCGGCGATGGCCCGTCTGAGACCGGCGATTGGCCGGTCTCGCGTCGACGACCAGCTCGTGGTGGATGCGCAGCAGCAAGGCAATCGCAATCATCATGATGATCAGGCTGCTGCGGCCGTAGCTCACGAGTGGCAAGGTCAGCCCCTTCGTCGGCAGGGTCCCCATGTTCACCCCAACATTGATGAACGCCTGCAGGCCCAGCCAGGTACCGAGACCGATCGCAAGGTATGCCTCGAAAAAACGCTCGGCATTCACGGCACGAATCGCAATCTTGAATACGCGATACAGCAGCGCAAGAAACGCGCCGATCAACACAAGTGAGCCGAGCAGGCCGAATTCTTCGGCGAACACGGCGAATACGAAATCCGTGTGGGCTTCCGGAAGATAGAACAACTTCTGGACGCTGTTGCCCAGGCCGACGCCCACCCATTCGCCACGGCCGATGGCGATGAGTGATTGCGTAAGTTGGAAACCCGAATCGAACGGATCCGACCACGGATCGAGGAAACTTGTAAGGCGCTGCATACGATAAGGCGATGCGACCGCGAGCAAAGCCATTCCGGCCGTGGCGACGGAGAAAAACAACAGGAAGTCGCGGATGCGTGCGCCCGCGACGAACAACATGGTCAGGGCGGTGGCCAGCATCACGACGGCCGCGCCGAAGTCCGGTTCCGCGAGCAGCGCCGCGCAAGCCAGCGACAACAGCAGCATCGGTCGCAGAAAGCCGACGAATTCTTCGCGCACAGCCTTGTTGCGGCGCACCAGGTAGCCGGCGAGGTAGATGATGAAGCACAGGCGTGCCGGTTCGGAGACCTGCATATTCATGACGCCGAAACGAATCCAGCGGCTGCTGCCATTGACCTCATGCCCGACACTCGGAATGAATACGAGCAGCAACAGCGCGAGTCCGGCGAACAACATCAGTGGCCCCAGGGTCTTCCAGACCTGCATTGGAATGAACAGGCATATGAAGCCGCTGACGGTGCCAATGACGGCTGCCATCAACTGTCGTTCAAGATAATAAAACGGATCACCGGTTGTGCTGTCAGATATGGAAATCGACGCCGAGGCAAGGATAACGAACCCTCCGAACAGCAATGCCAGGGCGATCGTTAGCAATACGGGATCGAACTGCAGCGACGTTTTTAGTCGCGCCGGGAACGGAAACGTTGCGCTACGTCCCATCATGGCCGTAACGCTCCCACTGCCTCGATGAATGCATCACCACGCGCGGCGTAATTTTCGTATTGATCAAGGCTCGCGCATGCGGGCGCCAGCAATACGGTGTCGTCGGTTTCTGCATATACCGCTGCCTGTTGCACAGCGTCTTCCATGTCCGTCGCGAAGTAGATTGGCATGACCGTGTCCAGCGCGTCGGCAATCTTCTCCGCGTCTTTGCCTATCAACACGGCCGCGCGTAATTTGTTTTCCATCGCAAGCGCGAGATCGTCAAAATCGGCACCTTTGCCAACGCCACCCGCGATCAGCACCAGCATGCTCTCGACCGAGTTGACGGATGCCACTGCGGCAGCGACGTTAGTCGCTTTCGAGTCGTTAACGAAACCGACGGCGCCAACGCGGTCGACGAACTGCATCCGGTGCGGCAATCCCGGAAATTCAATCAGCACCTGCAACATTGCAGGAATATCAATACCCGCCAGTTCTCCTGCGGCGAGCGCCGCGAGTGCATTCAGCTGATTATGAATCCCGAAGAGCGCGAGATCCTTTATCGACAAGAGCAATGTCTCGCCACGCGCAAGGTAGCCCTCGCCGTCGAGTTTGCGAATTCCATAGTGGCCATCTTCGGGCTCATCAAGCCCGAAGCTTATGACTGACTTCTTCTTCACGTAGGCCGCCGCGCGGTCATCGGCTCGGTTAATGACCGCCGACTTTGCTTCCCGGTAAACACGGTATTTGGAATCCCGGTACTCGTCCTCGTCAGCGTGCCAATCGAGGTGATCGGGTGAGACGTTCAACAGAACTGCGATTTTCGCCGGCAGTTTTCCGGTGCGCAGCAGCTGAAAACTGGACAGTTCGATGACATAGATGTCAGGCGGTTCCTTTGCCAGCAAATCGAGCGCCGGTTCGCCCAGATTACCGCCGGCATACACTCCCAGGTTGCCCGCCCGGCACATGTGGAACAACAAGGTTGTGACTGTGCTTTTGCCGTTGGAACCGGTCACAGCAATGAACGGCGCCTTCGCGTCACGCGCAAACAGTTCGATGTCACTGACGACTTCAAGCTTGGCATCGCGGGCACTCGCGATAAGCGGGTGACCTTCCGGGATACCGGGTGACGCGATGATTCGGTTGATGTCTTTCGGCAGCTTGGTATCACCAGGCAAAACCTCGGCCCCGGGCCAGAGTTCGTCCAATTCCTCGACACCCGGTGGCTCGTCGCGCGTATCAAAAAAGGTAGCGTCCAGATCGTTGCGCCGCAGGTACCGTGCAATCGACAGTCCCGTCACGCCCAGGCCGAGTACGAAGTCTTTGGCTGGCTTTTTGGCGGCCGCGTTCATCGTATTTTCAGACTCGCGAGCCCGACCAGCACGAGAATGACCGTGATGATCCAGAATCGCACAATGACTTTGGGTTCGGCCCAGCCCTTGAGTTCGAAGTGGTGATGAATCGGCGCCATGCGAAAGACGCGTTTGCCGGTCAGTTTGAATGACACGACCTGGATGATCACGGACAGCGTTTCGACAACAAACACGCCGCCCATGATCGCCAGCACGATTTCCTGGCGAACGACAACGGCAACGACGCCAAGCGCTGCACCGAGCGCCAGCGCACCGATGTCGCCCATGAAGACCTGTGCCGGATAGGTGTTGAACCACAGGAACCCGAGCCCGGCCCCGGACAACGCGGCACAAAACACGAGAATCTCGCCCGTGCCGGCCACGTACGGAATGCCGAGATAGGAGGAAAAATTGACGTTGCCGGTAACGTAGGCAAACACACCGAGGGCGCCGCCGACGAGAACGGTTGGCATGATCGCAAGACCGTCGAGTCCATCGGTCAAATTGACCGCGTTTGAAAAGCCGACGATAAAGAAGTACGTCACGACGACCTGAAAGACACCGAGGGGGATCATCAAGTCTTTGAAATACGGAATCAGCAACGACGTTGAGATTTCGTCGGCCGACGTGACGTACAAAGCGATGGCTGCAATGATGGCTGCAACCGACTGCCAGAAGAGCTTTTGTAGTGCAGAAATACCTGCCGGATTCTGCAACACGAGTTTCTTGTAGTCGTCCACGTAACCAATGGCACCGAACGACAGAGTGACAAACAGGACAATCCACACCAGGTGGTTTTCAAGATCCGCCCATAACACCGTGCTGACAGCAATTGCGGTCAGGATCAGCGCGCCACCCATCGTGGGCGTGCCAGCCTTGGGCAAATGGGTTACAGGACCGTCGTCGCGTACGGGCTGTCCGACCTGGTTGACCGACAACTTTGCGATCATGCGGGGGCCAATCACGAAACACAGAATCAGGGCCGTCAGTGCGCCGAGAATTGCGCGCATCGTCAGGTAGTTGAATACATTAAAACCAGATTCGAACTGCGCGAGGTATTGTGTGAGATACAAAAGCATGCTCAGGCGTCCCCGCTCGAAGCGCCCGATGCATCCAGCGCTTTTACTACCTGCTCCATACGCATGAAGCGCGATCCCTTGACCAGGAGATTGACATCGGACGTCACGGTTGCGCGCAGCGCATCGATCAACATGTCGACGGATTCAAACCACATGGCCTTGGCGCCGAACTCGTCGCTCGTATTTCTTGACATCTCGCCTGTCGCGAACAGTCGATCGACACCGGCACCTTTTAGTGCGGCACCTGCTTCGGTGTGCAAACGCTCTGCGTCTTCGCCGAGTTCGCCCATGTCGCCAAGGACGAGCCAACTCTGGCCGTCGAGGCTTGCGAGAAACTCGGCCGCGGCCGCCAGGCTCAAGGGGTTGGCGTTGTAGCTATCATCGTAAAGCGTCGCGCCGTTGAGGCCGCGTTTCGCCTGCAGCCGACCGTCGATGGGCTTTACCATTTCCAGTGCGGCCTGAATTTGCGCCGGCGCGGCCCCAAGCGCAGTTGCGATTGCTGCCGCGGCGCAGGCGTTGCGAACGTTGTGCCGACCCGGTATCGACAGCCTGATATCGACACGCGCGTCGGGCAGCTGCAATTCGAAACTGGAACCGCCACCGTCGGCAACAATGCCACTTGCACGCACGTCGGCCGACGTATCAATAGCAAAACTCAGAACGCTGATGTCATCCGCCAATTTCGCCCACATTTCAAAGTACTCGTCGTCGGCGTTCAATATCGCAATGCCCGGGCGCGATTCGCCGCACAGGATTTCGCCTTTGGCTTTGGCTACGCCGTCGATCGAACCGAAGCCTTCCAGGTGGGCTGCGCCGGCGTTTGTAATGGCGACGACATCGGGTTCCGCAAGTGCGGTCAGGTATTCGATTTCGCCTGCGTGGTTTGCACCCATTTCGAGAACAGCGAAACGGTGTGTCTCATCGATGCGCGTCATCATTAACGGCATGCCGATTTCGTTATTGAGATTTCCTTCGGTAGCGATCGTCGCCGCCACTTGCGACAGGCACGCCGCGGTCAGCTCCTTGAGCGTTGTCTTGCCGTTGCTCCCCGTTATTCCGACCACAACGGCCGCACGCTCGCGGCGCCATGCGGCGCCCAGCTGACCCAGTGCCAGCCTGGTGTCATCAACCGTAATCTGTGCGATGCCGTCTACGACTTGCTCTCGGACAACGGCCGCGGCAGCACCTTTCTCGCTCGCCTGCAGCACGTAGTCGCGGCCGTCGAAATTCGGACCTTGCAACGCGACGAATAGCTCGCCACCGCGAATGGTTCGTGTATCGGTACTGACACCATCGAAGATTCGATCGCCGCCGATGAGGTTGCCATCCATCGAAGTCGCCGCTGAGGAAAGCATCGTCATCATGCGTCCGCCTGCCCCGTCAGCGCAGCGAGATTCCCCGCCGCTGCACCGTAATCCGAGAAGTCGAGTCGTTCGTCGCCGATGATCTGGTAGTTTTCATGCCCCTTGCCGGCGATCAGGACAATGTCATTTGCGTCGGCATGCGCTATTGCCCATGCGATTGCCGCCCCTCGATCTTCAATGATCGTTGCGCGCGATTCGTTCGCAAGACCGGCAACAATGTCGGCAATGATTTTTTCGGGACTTTCGCTGCGCGGATTGTCGTTGGTAATGACAAGTCGATCGGCCAAGCGCTCTGCGGCCCGGCCCATGAGAGGTCGTTTGCCGGCATCCCGGTCGCCCCCGCAACCGAATACACACCACAAGTGGCCTCGCGTGTGCGTGCGCAAAGCACGCAAAGTCATCTCGACGGCGTCCGGCGAGTGCGCGTAGTCAATGAAGACGGCCGGTCCTGCCCGTGCCGCAACTCTTTGCATACGACCGGGAGGCGCACTGACTTTGGCAAGGGCCTCACAGGCGTCCGCGATCCCGACATCAATTGACAACAGGTAAGCGAAGACCAGTACCGCGTTGGCGACATTGAAACTGCCGGGCAATGGCACGTATAAATTGGCGTCGCCCCAGGAACTTTGTATGGCAACATCCGAGCCACCCTGGTTCGCAACAACGGAACGGACGAATGCGTACGGCCTGCCATTGGCCACTCGATCGAAGTTGCTTGACACCGTGATGACATCTTCGCGGCATTTCGACGCAAGTTTCGCGCCGAATTCCGAGTCCAGGTTGATGATCCGCCTGCGGGCCGGATAGCCGACAAACAACTTCGCCTTTGCCTCGCCGTAAGCACGCATGTCGCCGTGATAATCCAGATGATCGCGGCTCAGGTTGGTGAACAATGTGGCATCGAAGCGCAGCCCGTCCACGCGTCCCTGGTCGAGCGCATGCGAAGACACTTCGACAGCTGCATATTCGGCACCGCACTCGACAAAAGCGGCCAGCCGGCGGTGCATCTCGATGACGTCCGGCGACGTCATGTCGCTGCCGCTCTCGAGTTCGCCGACGCCGTACCCCAGGGTGCCCGCGTAGGCGCAGGACATGCCGAGAATGTCCAGGCATTGAACGATCAGCCAGGCGACCGTTGATTTGCCGTTCGTGCCGGTAACGCCGACGACATGCAGTCGCTCGGACGGGCTGGCAAAGAATCGATTCGCAATGAGCCCGAGTTTTGACGCGAGTCCGGCGACGGGTATCAGTGGTGTGGAGATGTTGTCGGGCACGCTTTTCGCCGTCGATGAATCGAATGCGATCGCTGCCACGCCAGCGCGCACAGCCTGCTCGCAGAAGTCGAGCCCGTGATTGTTCTCGCCCTTGCAGGCGAGAAACAGAAATCCCTTGCCTAGCCGGCGACTGTCCAATGCAATATCGTCCACGGCAATTGCGGGCGCATCGGCAAGCCCGGCAAACAGGTCGATTAGGTTCGGTCGAGTGTTTATTTTTTCGGCCGGCATGCTCATCGACTTTTATCTGGTGCCGCGGCACGTGCCGTCATTGCCTGCATCAGGTCGCCGGAATCACGCGTCGGCAGCGCATCGGGTGGAATCGCCAGCAGTCGCAACGACTCCGACATCACCTCGGCAAAAACCGGGGCGGCCACGTCGCTGCCGTAGTAGAGCTCGCCGCCCGGCTCGTCGATGACGACGACTGCCGCGAGACGCGGGTCGCTGGCCGGCGCAAGTCCGGCAAATATGGAGAAATACTTGTCTTCGGAATAACCGCCGATGCCGGACTTCCATGCGGTGCCGGTTTTCCCCGCTATCCGATAGCCCGCCACGGATGCCTTGGCGCCTGTCGCGCCGGGGCGAACGACTTCCTCGAGCATGCGCCTGACGGCGACCGCCGTATCCGCAGAAATGACTTGTTCGCTGTCACTGGCTGATTCAATCGCAACGAGCGATATCGGATGCTTACGGCCTCGATCACCCAGCGCGGCATAGGCTTGTGCGAGTTGCAAGGGCGTGACCGAGACGCCATAGCCGTAACCCAATGTGGCCTGGCTGATGTCCTGCCAGTGCTCGTAATGCGTAAGCAGGCCGGCCGACTCGCCCGGAAATCCACTCGCCGTCAATGCTCCCAGCCCGAATGCCGTCATCGTCGACCAAAGTTGATCCGGCGGCAGTGACATCGCCAGTTTCGTCACACCCACGTTGCTGGAACGGGCGAGAATGGTCGTCAGGCTGATACGACCGAGGTTGCGGTGGTCTTCGATCGTCTTCGGCCCGACCGTAATGTAACCCGGCGAAGTGTCGATGATGCTGCTGGGGCGGTACTGTCCGCTTTCAAGCGCCGCGGCAACGACGAGAGGCTTGATGCTCGATCCGGGCTCGAAAATATCCGTGATCGCGCGATTGCGATATCGCTCGGCTGCGTATTGGGAACGATCATTCGGGTTGTAGGTTGGCTGGTTGGCAATCGCCAGCACTTCTCCGGTGCGCACGTCCAGAACCACGACTGATCCCGACGCGGCGTCATAAGATCGAATTGCCGCTTTTAAAGCGCGGTATGCGAGGTATTGAATACGAAGATCGATGCTTGAGCGAAGCTCCCTGCCGTGACGTGGTGGCCGGATACTCTCGACATTTTCAACGGAGCGGCCGAGCCGGTCCTTGAGAACCCGCTTGGCGCCCGACTCGCCTGCGAGCCAGTGGTTGTAGGCCAGCTCGAGGCCTTCCTGCCCGGCATCATCGATGTTCGTGAAACCGACAAGATGCCCGGTCACTTCGCCAGCCGGATAGTAACGGCGATATTCGCGCAGCACGTTGACACCCGGCAATTTCAGCGCGAGCACTTCCTGCGCGCGCTCCGGGCTCAAGTGGCGCTTCAGGTAAATGAATTCCTTGTCCATGCTGCGCGTTATGCGGCGAATCAGGAGATCTGCATTCAAACCCAGCGTTGCGGCAAGTTGCGGTACGCGGTTTACAGCGGATGCGAGCTCTTTTGGCTTCGCCCAGATGCTGTCGACCGGAGTGCTGATCGCGAGCGGCTCGCCGTTGCGATCGCTTATGGTGCCGCGATGTGCAGAGATTTTTTCGGTACGAAGGTGGCGCGTGTCAGCCTGTTTTCGCAGGAATTCCCTGTCGAGAACCTGAAGATAAACGGCGCGCGCCACCAGCGACGAGGCAACCAGAGTGAAGCACACCAAGACCAGCGTCACCCTGCCGACAAAGCGTCTCGCAGTTTGGTTTTTTGTCTCTGCTGCGCGTGTCATTGCCGTTCAATTACGAAAATTTCCATCATTTCAGGACGCGTCAGCTGCAAATCGTCGGTCGCCACCTGTTCGATACGGGCATGTGCCGCCCAGGTACTTTGCTCGATTTGTAACTGACCCCATTCGATGTTCAGCTCGTCACTGTCATCGGTGAGTTGTTCAAGTTCGACAAATAACTTGCGTGATTCGTGCTTTGTGTAAACAAGCGCCGTGGCGCTAACCACACAGACCACCGCGAACACGAAAACGAGCAATACCGGCTGCCGCCTCGCGTCCAAAATCATGCGCGACGCTCCGCGACTCGCAGGCGCGCGCTTCGTGAACGAACGTTTACTGCGATTTCGTCGTCGCTCGCGGCGATTGCTTTTCCAAGCAGCTGCAACGGCGGCAGAAATTCCTCGGGGATATTCGGCATGCCGCGATATTGTTCGGGCTCGCGTGACTGGTCGCGCATGAAGCGTTTGACGATGCGATCCTCGAGCGAATGAAAACTAATGACGCAGAGGCGCCCGCCTTTTTTTAGAAGGCGCAGCGATTGCGCAAGAACGGTCTCGAGCTGGCCGAGCTCGTCGTTGATGTAGATACGGATGGCCTGGAAAGTTTTTGTGGCCGGATGTTTCCTCCGCGCGCGAAGTTTTGCAGGCACGGCATCCTGCACTATGCGAGCGAGTTCAGTAGTGCGAGTTATGGGCGAGTTCGCGCGCATCGAGACGATGGCGCGCGCAACTCGTCGCGCGGAGACTTCTTCGCCGTAGCTTTTCAGAACGAATCGCAAGGTTCGCTCGTCTACTTCTGCCAGCCAGTCCGCGGCTGAAACGCCGTGGTCCGGGTCCATCCGCATGTCCAGCGGACCGTCGCGCAGGAAGCTGAAGCCGCGACCGGCTTCATCCAGCTGTGGCGACGAGACTCCGAGGTCGAGGAGCAGTCCGTCCACGTTCCCCAGGAGGTCTCGTTCCCCCATATATTTTTCAAGTTCTGCACATTGCCCCCTGATCAGTTCGAATCGCGGGTCATCAAGCAGCGCTTTCGGTGCGGCAACAATTGCGGCCGGATCGCGATCAATTGCGATGAGCCTGCCACCGTCACCCAAGTTCCCCAATATCGCGCTGCTGTGTCCCCCGCGGCCGAATGTGCCATCAACGTAAACGCCGTCTTTTAATACCCTTAGTCCTTCAAGGACCGGATCCAGCAGCACGGGCACATGCTCGTTACTGCTCATGAATAGCCTGATTGCCTAGAAAGAGAGCGACTCGAGGTCGGCCGGCAATTCGCCGTCGTCATCCTCACTGAGCCACGCATCCCGTTTCTCGTTCCAGGTCCGTTCATCCCAAAGTTCAAATTTGTTGCCCTGCCCGATCAGCATCGCGTTTTTGTCCAGTCCCGCGAATTCACGGAGCTCACTCGATATGAGAACGCGACCGTTCGCGTCCATGTCGACGTCGGTCGCATAACCGACCATAATGCGCAGAATACGACGGGCTGCTTTGTTCATACTGGGGAGCCGCACCAACTTGCGTTCGAGCTCTTCCCAGTCAGGCAGCGGGTAAATAAGGAGGCAGTGATCTTTGTCCACAGTCACGATAATCTGGCCCTCACAGCGGGCAGCAAACCGTTCCCGATACCGGGTCGGAATTGCCATACGCCCTTTGGCGTCCAACGCAACTTTGTTAGCCCCACGAAACACGGTGGTAAGGACAAGCCGGGAACCGCTCTTCTGGCACGATATCCGGGCACGACGTCCCTTTCCTCCCACTTTTTTCCACTTTTCAACACTATAGGTGCGGCCCCGTAGAGCGTCAACCGGCGCTTTGCGTTAACTCTTGTTGTACAGGGGCTTAGGGGCGATCCAGTGGCCCAATTCGGGCAAAAGATGGCAGCGTCCGCGCAAATAAAATCAGTGGCTTAGGACGTTTTTCTCGACAGACTATGAAATATAGGTCGGCGAAGGGCGACAACAGGCGCTAGCGGCGCCCCTGGGCGGCGGGATGCGCGAAAGTGGAAATACCGGAGCCGACCGTAAGCCGGGTTCTGTCGAGGACAATCATTCATCTGGGACAGTCGTCACCGACTGCCTCAAGCAACCTACCCGGGAGCCCGCTCGGGACCGGCGGTGCGGCCATAAGGCCGCGTACTCCCCTATTTGGTCTTGCTCCGGGCGGGGTTTACCGTGCCGCGAACTGTTACCAGTCGCGCGGTGCGCTCTTACCGCACCTTTTCACCCTTACCGGACGTAAGCCGGCGGTTTGTTTTCTGTGGCACTTTCCATGGGCTCGCGCCCCCCAGGTGTTACCTGGCGCCCTGTCCGAAGGAGCCCGGACTTTCCTCTGCCACCCAATGAGTGGCAGCGATTGCCTGGCCTGCTCCGGTATTTCCGGGTCGCGATTCTACAGTATTTGATAGCTGGCCGTACGCGGGGTGCTTCTAAGCGTCGTGGCTCGCTGCGATGCGCTGTACCTCCGTTTAGAAGCACCCCGCGTACGGCCCCCGTGGCTCACCTGATCGCAACCCTAAGTATCGGGCTTGGTCAGTTCGAGCATGCGCCGGTACATGGCATTCTTTTTTTGACCGGTTACCCGTGCAGTAATTTCGGCGGCCTGTTTGCCGGGCAACACCGCCGTAAGTTCGGTGAGCAGTAGGTCGGCATCGATCGAGGAGTCTGCCTCGTGTTCGGCGCCGTGAACGACGACGACAAATTCGCCTTTGCCGGGAATTTCGTCCGCCTCGATCGCGTCGCACAGCGACGCAAGCGTCCCTTGCACGCACTGCTCATGCAACTTCGAAAGCTCCCGGCCGACAAACGCACGCCGGTCGTCACCGAGTATCGCGGCCATGTCATCCAGGCTGTCCCGGATACGGTGCACGGATTCGAAAAAAACCAGCGTGCGAGTCTCGCTGGACACCGAGCGCAGGAATTCAGCCCGAGCCGTGCGTTTCGACGGCAGGAATCCCTCGAAACAGAATCGATCGGTCGGCAACCCGGCCGCCGACAGCGCCGCCGTGACGGCGCTGGCTCCGGGAATGGGCGATACCGTGATGCCGTTTTCGTGTGCCGCGGCGACCAGCCGGTAGCCCGGATCGCTGACCAGTGGCGTGCCGGCATCGCTAACCAGTGCCACGCTCTTGCCGGCGGACAAAGCTCGAATGAGCGTCGGAACGACCCTGGATTCATTGTGATCGTGCAAGGCTTTTTGCGGTGTTTTCACACCGATTGAGAATAGCAATCGACCGGTATGGCGGGTATCCTCGGCTGCGATAAGGTCCACATCCGCGAGTGTCTGGCGCGCTCTCGGAGTCAGATCATCGAGATTGCCGATGGGCGTTGCCACAATGTAAAGCGTGCCGCTCATGGGTATTCCTGTCGCGATTAGTTTTGCCCGGATTGATATGCCGAATTGATATGCGAGTAACCGAAAGCTCCTCACATCCTGCCCGCGAACGCGGCACACTGGCAAGCACCATCGTGCTCTTGCTCATGCTGTTTACACTTGGCGCGTGCGAAACGACCGGCGGCGGTAGCAGAAACCTGTCGTCGCTATCGGGCGAGGGACGCGCCGAGCGGTACGCGCAAATCGGCCAGCACGCTGACGCCGCCAATATCTATATCGGCATGGCGAGTACCAGGACCGGGCTCGAGCGAGACCGGCTGGCAATGCTTGCCGTCGAACAATTGGCGTATGCCGGAAATATTGCACACGCGCGCAGCGTCCTTCGCAGTGTCGCGCGCCCGCCGGGCGGTGAACTCCTGTGGTTACATGAACGCGATACCGCGGCCATTGCGCTGGCAGATGGCGACCCGGACACGGCCCTGGATTTACTCGAACCGCTGAGTCGCGAACCTCTGTCGCTCGATCATCGACTGCGCGTCGAAGCACTGCGGGCCGATGCCTGGGTGCAAAAAGGCGACCCGACGCGCGCTGTTGAATTGATGATTCAACGTGAGAAATGGCTTTCCGGCTCTCGCGAAATCGAGCAAAACCGGCGTCGTCTCTGGCAGATCCTCGTCCTCGGTAACCCCCTGGAATTGCGGGCCGCCGCCGAGCTCGCCATCGATCCCGTAATTCGGGGCTGGCTATCGCTCGGCTCCCTGGCGGCATCGACCGGACAGCAGGGGATCGGCTGGGCCAATGGGATCGTGCGCTGGCGTGACCAGAACAGCCGGCATCCTGCAATGTCGATCGTTGACGATTTGCAATTGCCCGAGAATCAATTGCTCGCCTACCCGCGCCAGATTGCCTTGTTGCTGCCGCTCTCGGGCAGGACTGCCGGTGCGGGCGAAGCTATCCAAAACGGTTTTCTTGGTGCCTACTACGCCACCGTGAGTAGTTTGGACGATGGTCAGATCGTGCGCGTATATGACGTGAACGCCGAAGGTGGTGCGAGCGCTGCCTATGCGACCGCAGTCGCCGATGGCGCCGAGTTCGTTGTCGGGCCCTTGGTGCAAGGCAATGTTAAGGAACTCGCAAACAATAGTCTCGTCCCCGTGCCGGTTCTGACGCTTAATTACCTTCCCGACAATTCGCTGGCGCCACCCGGTCTTTACCAGTTCGCGTTGTCGCCCGAAGACGAAGCCGTTGCGGCCGCGGAACGCGCTATCGCCGACGGTCATACGCAAGCGCTCGCACTTGTACCGAGCAATAACTGGGGTCGTCGTGTCTTTGAACATTTCGCGACCGCTTTCGAATCGATGGGTGGCACGGTACTCGACAGTCGCCCTTACACAACGGGCAACCCGGACTTTTCGAACACGATCGAAGACTTGATGGGCTTGTCCGGCAGCGTACGTCGGTATAACCGTATGCGTGCCAATATTGGCGCACCGTTGCAATTTGATCCGCGTCGGCGACAAGACGCCGATTTCATTTTTCTTGCCGCCGACGCCGCCGCCGGACGACTCCTGAAATCACAGCTCAAGTTCCACTATTCGGGCGATTTGCCGGCCTACTCGACATCATCTATTTACGCGATGGACGGCCGTTCGGACAGCGACCTGAACGGTGTCAGGTTTGCGGATATGCCCTGGATGATCGGGCCACAACGGTGGATTCAACATTTGCCCGCTATTTATGAAGACCACTGGCCCGAACAGCGGCGACTCGGGCGCCTGCACGCGATGGGATATGACGCGTACTACCTGGCTGGATCGCTGTTCGCCGCCCGTGGCGGCTTTATCAACGAAATCGATGGCGCGACCGGCAGGCTCTATCTTGACCAGGATGGCCGGGTACATCGCGGCATGGCGTGGGCGCAGTTCCAGAACGGCAGGCCGGTGCCACTACCGGACCCGGATCCGTTCGGTCGCTTCAGCCAGGAGTGAACGATACCGTCGCAGCATTACCACCGGACGCAAGGGATGCGGAATCGTGGCACGAGTTTCCAAACAACGACTAGGTCAGGACGCCGAACAAATGGCGTTTCGTTTCCTGCGAGACAAAGGCCTGCGCCCCATTCGCCGCAATTTTCGCTGCCGCCATGGCGAGATCGACCTCATCATGCTCGACGACAGCTGCCTCGTGTTCATTGAAGTTCGATGCCGTGGCGAGACGAGTTTCGTCAAGGCAACATTGACCGTTGATACACGCAAGCAACGCAAGCTGTCGCGCGCCGCGGCAATGTTTCTCGCGATGAACCAACGCTACGGCGAGTACGTTTGCCGCTTCGATATCGTCGGCGTCAATCGCGACCCCGATGCTACGATCTCGATCGACTGGATGCAGGATGCGTTTCGTCCCGGGATGTAGCGTCCCGTAATGTCTCATCTGGTAGACTCGTGCTACCTGGCGTTCACGCATATTCCGGAGCAAACATGGATCCAGTGACACGCGTTCGCGAGCACTTTGCCGAGAGTATTGCGACAAAGCAAAGTGCCATCGACGTCATTAGTGAAAGCATCGCCGTCGCGGGCCAGCTCATGGCGCAGTCGCTGCTCAATGACGGCAAGATTCTTAGCTGCGGCAACGGTGGATCTGCTGGCGATGCCCAGCACTTCTCTTCTGAATTGCTCAATCGCTTCGAGCGCGAACGTCCCGGGCTTCCGGCCATGGCGCTGACGACCGATGCGTCTACCATTACATCGATCAGCAATGACTACGCGTACGAGGAGATTTTCTCCAAGCAGGTTCGTGCGTTGGGAAAATCACAGGACGTCTTGCTCGGTATCTCCACATCGGGAAACTCGGAAAACGTCTGTCGCGCGATTACAGCGGCGCACGAGCGCGGCATGAAAGTCGTCGCGTTATCCGGGCGGGATGGCGGCCGAATGGCCGATATGTTCGAGGAAGGCGATGTCGAAATTCGCGTGCCTGCGACCAGGACCGCCCGCATCCAGGAAGTTCACCTCGTGTGTATCCACGCGCTTTGCGACCTGATCGATACAACGCTGCTGGGCGAGGCCGATAATTAGGCGCAAGAAACGTGCTCCGCGGTCGGGTCTGCAGTCCCCAACGGGGAGCGCCACTGGTTCTATTTGATGATCCGCAGGTGAGCGCGGCCACGGTTCGACTCGATATCGTCCGCCTGCTGCGTTGGCGACTGCTCTTCCTGATCCGTATGTCCGGCGGCGTCCGAGTCGTGCGAAAAGATCATGCCCTGCCCGGTCTCGCGGGAATAAATACCGAGTACCGATGCCATCGGCACCCACACGTCGAAGGGCACGCCACCGAAACGTGCACGGAAACTGACCGAATCGTTTGTAAGCTTGAGATTGTGCGCCGCCGCCTCGCTGATATTGAGAATTATTTTTCCGTCCTTGACGTGCTCGTCCGGAACAGTGACTCCGTCGATGGATGTGTCAATAACAATATGCGGCGTGTTGCCATTGTCGGCCATCCATTCGTGCATGGCACGAATGAGATAGGGACGCTTGGATCGACTGGGATTAGGCACGGTGCATTTCCGGCTTCTAATTTGACGATGTGACGAGTTTATCATCGTTTCCGGAAAAAGACTGAAACATGACATAAGATCGCGCTGCAAGCAGCGCTCCTACACGTCGCGGGCTGTGGCCCGGTTTGGGTGTGCTTGGCTGCGAGACGTAAAGCGACCAACGGGAGGCTCGAGCAGATAAGCACACCCAAAGCGGGCCGCGCATAATTCTACATCCGCATTTCCTGTTCCAACTCGGTCAAACTTTGCTGAAACGAACGCCTCGCAAACACGCGTTGCATATAGGAATGAATGGCTTCGAACTTGTCACCGAGGTCGATGCCATAGACGGGCAAACGCCACAGGATTGGCGCAATACTGCAGTCTACGAGCGAAAACTCTTCGCTCAGGAAGTATGGCCGGGCACCGAAGAGTTCGGCACTTTGCAGAATGCTTTCGCGCAGCATTTTCCGGGATTTGGCACCCAGCCTGCCGTCGGACATATCGGCTTCCTCGGCCAGTGAGTACCAATCGGATTCGATTCGGAACAGGGCAAGCCGGAATTGCGCGCGCGTAACCGGGTCGACGGGCATGAGCGGCGGGTGCGGAAAGCGCTCATCGAGATACTCGACAATGACGCGCGAGTCATACAGCGTCAGGTCACGATCGACCAATGTCGGTACCGTGTGATAGGGGTTGAGGTCCATCAGATCTTCGGGCAAGTCATTGCCCAGCACGCTGGAAATCTCGATGTTGATGTTTTTTTCAGCCAGGACCAAACGAGTCCGGTGGCTATGTATGTCCGTCGGCCGCGAAAACAGCGTCATGACGGAACGACGATTTGCGATCACTGCCATTACTGTACATCCTTCCAAATTTGTTTCTTCAGCATCGCCGCGATGAGCCAGAAGAAGAAAAGAAAAATAAGAACCCAGACGCCGAGTTTGCGCCGCTCCGAACGAATCGGTTCCGAGACATAAGCCAGAAAATTCGTGGTGTCGCGAACAAAAGCGTCGTAATCCTCGGCAGACATCGAACCCGCGGTGACCGGTTCAAAGCGTTCGAAATGCTCGGTTATGGTGCCATCCGCATCCTCATGCGTAGCGAAAATAGCCTTCTGATATCCCTGCAATTCCCATAGCACGTGCGGCATGCTGGTCCCGACCAGGACCGTATTGTCCACACCCGTGGGGCTGTTTGGGTCAAGGTAAAAGCTTTTCAGGTAATTGTATATGTAGTCCGCACCGCTCGAACGTGCCATCAGCGACAAGTCCGGTGGCGTCGTGCCAAACCAGCGTTCCGCATCATTCGGGCGCATCGACACGTTAATCGTCTCGAAAGATTTTTCAGCATTGAACATCAGGTTGTCGACGAGCTGTTGTTCGGACAATTCGAGGTACTTGCCGATCGTTTTGAAGCGCACATACTTGGCCGAGTGACAACCTGAACAGAAGTTCATGAAATTTCGAGCGCCACGCTGCAGGGAACTGATGTTGTCGGGATCAATCCCTGAATTTTCGAGTTCGGCATCAGCGCCCGCTGCGAAGGTGGCGGCGGAAAAGAAACCAAGGGTCAGGACCACAACGACCGTCATCTTGTTAGTCATGGTAGACCACCCTTTCCGGCACCGGCTTCGTCTTGTCGATGGCCGTGTAGTAAGGCATCAACAGGAAGAACGCGAAATAAATCACCGCGAAGATTCTCGCTGCCAATACGTAGGCACCGTCGGCCGGCTGCATACCCAACCAGCCCAATATGACGAAGCTGATGGCAAAGCAGGTTAGCGATGACTTGTATATCCAGCCGCGGTAGCGAATCGACTTGACCCGGGACCGGTCGAGCCAGGGCAAAAACAGTGGCAGCATCACAGACCCACCCATCAGCATCGCGCCCCAGAGTTTGTCCGGCACGGCACGGAGAATTGCGTAAAACGGTGTGAAGTACCAGACCGGCGCAATATGTTCGGGCGTCGCCAGTAGATTCGCGGGTTCGAAGTTCGCGTGCTCCAGGAAATAACCGCCCATATCCGGTGCGAAGAATATTACTGAACAAAAAACCATGAGGAAAATGACGATCGCAACCAGGTCCTTCGACGTGTGATACGGGTGGAATGCCACGCCGTCCAGCGGCACACCGTCAGCACCCTTATTTGCCTTGATATCGACGCCGTCCGGGTTGTTCGAACCGACTTCGTGTAACGCCACGATGTGCACGAACACCAGGCCGACCAACGTCAATGGCAGGGCGATGACGTGCAGGGCGAAAAAGCGATTTAATGTGATATCCGAAATCGAGTAGTCACCGCGGATAAATTCTACGATCGCATCGCCGACGACGGGAATCGCCCCAAATAACGAGATGATTACCTGCGCACCCCAGTAGGACATCTGCCCCCATGGCAAAAGGTAGCCGGCGAAGGCCTCGGCCATGAGCGCGAAGAAAATCAGCATGCCGATTATCCAGATCAGCTCACGTGGCTTTTTGTACGAGCCGTAAAGCATTGCGCGGAACATGTGCAGGTAGACGACCAGGAAGAAGAATGAGGCGCCGGTTGAATGCATGTAGCGAATAAGCCAACCCCACTCGACGTCGCGCATGATGTACTCGACCGACGCGAACGCCTCAGCTGCCGAGGGCTTGTAGTTCATCGTCAGGAAGACGCCCGTGAGCAGCTGATTAACCAGTACCACCATTGCGAGTACGCCAAATACGTACCAAAAATTGAAGTTTTTCGACGCGTAGTACTCGGTGACGTGGTACTTCATCGTCTTCGTGAACGGAAAACGATCGTCGATCCATTGCAAAAAACCGCCCTTCGGCGTGCCGATTTCTGCTTCGATTCTCGCCATCTACGTAGCTCCCGCATCCAGCCCGATCAGGACCAGGTCATCTCTGACAAAACGGTGCGGAGGTACGCGCAGGTTGATTGGTGCGGGAACGCCGTTATAAACGCGGCCAGCCAGGTCGAATTTCGAACCATGGCAGGGGCAGAAAAATCCTCCGCCCCAGTTATCCGCCGGACGAACCGAGAAGTCTTCGAGTGGGGCACAACCGAGATGTGTACAGGAACCCTCAACAACGAGGAACTCCCGCTTCACAGAACGTGTGTCGTTGGCCGCGTATTCGGGCTGCTGTTCGACAACTTCCGAATTCGGATCACGAAGCATGTCCAGATTGTCATTCAGCCGCGCGAGCATATCCTCGGTGCGGCGGAGTACATAGACCAGCCTGCCGCGCCACAACACGCGAACCATCTCGCCCGGTTGCATCGACCCGATCGACACCTCGACCGGGGCGCCCAGCGCCTGGGCCCGGGCACTGGGCTTCAGCGATGCAAGAAACGGATAGGCCATCAGCCCGGCACCGGCAACTCCGGTAACCGCGGTTGCGATAGTTAGAAAATGACGTCTGTTTCGATCAATCTGATCCAGGTCGTCGTCGCTCATCAGGCACTCCCATACGCCCGGCTGTTCGAAAGCGTGGCAAGCGGCGTTTCCGCTGCGTTCTTATCACAGGCTTTCGGTCAGCACGTTTTTGATTTAATTCGAAACTGGTGGATTTGCAGCAGACCCGGATTCCCGTCAGGATGTCGGTAGCCCCAGTACATGGTGCGGAACCAACGCCACATTATACACGGGGGTCGTCGAAATTGGCTAGCAGCCGATGACGACAAATCTGGATTCAGTCGAGGCGGATTTGAAGTCAACTCTGGTCTTTCTGCTGCAATCGGTCGTCGTCGGTCTCGCCGTCGCCTTCCTCGTCGTGCTCATACGCCCGAATTTGTTGCCCATACTCGGCACGCCGCCGCAGGGACCGCCCCACAGCTATGCCGATGCCGTTGATATCAGCGCACCGGCAGTTGCCAACGTGTACACCAAGCGGCTCGTCAGGGACAGCAATTCGCCGACGGCACGAGCCCGCTTCCGCGTCAGTACCAACTTCGCGTCGGCGGTCATCATCGATGCCGAAGGCTACCTGGTCACCAACTATCACGTGATCGCCGACGCGGCCGAGATTCGCATTCAATTGAGCGACGGTCGGGTTGCCGAACCGGAAACCGTGGGCATCGATCGAGAGACCGATCTCGCTCTTCTCAAAGTCGACCTGGGGACCCTGCCGGCTGTGCCGCTTGGCAGCTCGTCGCAGTTGCGAATCGGCGACATCGTGCTGGCGATTGGTAATCCTTACGGCCTTTCCAAGTCAGTAACCCAGGGAATCGTCAGCGCAACGGGACGCGGTTTGCTCGATCTCGTCACTTTCGAGAATTTCATCCAGACCGACGCTGCTATTAATGCCGGGAATTCGGGCGGCGCGCTTGTCAACGCGCGCGGAGAACTCGTTGGCATCAACACGGCTGTGCTCGCACAGGACTCGGGCACTGAGGGAATCGGTTTTGCAATCCCAGTCGACCTGGTCCGCGGCGTCGTGGAGCAGATCAAGTTGAACGGCAGGGTTATTCGCGGCTGGATGGGTCTGAGTCCCGACGACCTGACGACAGCCGAGCGTCTCTCACTGGGGCTCAAAGATAATTCGGGCATCCTGCTGGAGTCTGTTCACGAAGACGGGCCGGCATTCCATGCCGGCCTGCAACGCGGGGATGTCGTACTCACCATCAACGGCGAGCCGATCTTGTCCCGCCGGCAAGCGTTATTGCTCACGGCCGGCACGAATCCGGGTGATGAAGTCCAGATCGTGGGAGTGCGCGCCGGCGAACGCTTCGAGGTAACCGTCATTGCGGGCGAGCGACCGGAAATTTTGTAGGACAGCGCCCGAACGCGACTACGCAGCGGACGGGGAGATGTTCGACCGAGGTAACGCGCAGCGCAGCGAGCCACGAGGGAGAGCACTCGCCGTCCGCTGCGTCTTGAGTCGCGGCCTGGGGGCCGCTCCTACGATATGACTCGTTGGATCGTCGCCCCGATGCGCCGGAATTTTTCCTCGATGCGCTCGTAACCGCGATCAACGTGGTAGATCCTGTCGACGAGCGTCTCTCCCTCCGCTGCCAGGCCAGCCAGGACAAGCCCGGCCGATGCCCGCAGGTCGGTCGCCATGACGGGCGCCGCCGTCAATCGATCGACCCCTCTAATAATCGCGGTGTTGCCCTCAAGCTGAATGTCGGCGCCCATGCGCTGCAACTCGAGTACATGCTGAAAGCGGTTCTCGAACACCGTTTCCGTAATCGTGGCGACGCCGTCGGCAACAGCATTCAAGGCACAAAACTGTGCCTGCATGTCGGTCGGAAACGCCGGGTACGGCGCCGTGCGAATGTCGACAGAGTTAGGACGCCGCCCCCGCATGTCCAGTTCAATCCAATCGTCGCCCGTCGTGATCGTCGCTCCTGCTTCGCTGAGCTTGATCAATACGGCCTCGAGTGTATCTGGCGCTACCTTCACGAGCCGTATTTTCGCCCCGGTCATCGCGGCCGCCACGAGGTAGGTGCCCGCCTCGATGCGGTCGGGCAACACTTCATAACTGCCACCGCCGAGCTTGGCAACACCGTGAATAGTAATCGTGCTGCTGCCGGCGCCCTCAATTTTCGCACCGAGCGCGATGAGGAAATTCGCCAGGTCCGCGACTTCCGGCTCGCGAGCAGCGTTCTCGAGCACGGTCTCGCCATCGGCCAGAGCGGCGGCCATCAACAAATTCTCGGTGCCCGTGACCGTGACCGTGTCAAACACGATATGGGCACCTTTAAGCCGGTCCGAGCGGGCTTTGATAAAGCCGTTCTCAACGGCAACATCCGCACCCATCGCCTGCAGGCCGGCAACATGCAGATTGACGGGTCGCGCACCGATGGCACATCCGCCCGGTAGCGACACATCGGCCTCGCCGAAGCGCGCGACCAGCGGCCCGAGTACCAGGATCGAGGCTCGCATCGTCCGTACGAGTTCGTAGGGCGCTTCCCGACGCGCGACTTCGCTCGCATCCACTTCGACGTTGAGATGGTGGTCGACCGTCACCCGCACGCCCATCATCTGTAACAGGGAGATGGTTGTCGTAACATCCTTGAGGTGCGGGACGTTGCGCACTGTGACGAGCTCGCTTGTGAGTAGCGTACCGGCAAGTATCGGCAGCGCCGCGTTCTTGGCGCCCGAGATTGTCACGGTGCCGCTTAGCTGCTCTCCCCCCTTGATGACTAGCTTGTCCAAGTAATCTCAGTCCTCGCTTGCCTGCTGCTGGAATTCTGCCGGCGTAAGCGCCCTGATCGACAGCGCGTGGATCTCATTCCCAACCAGCGTTCCGAGACACTTGTAGACCAACTGGTGCCTCGCAATCGAACGCTTGCCATCGAATTCTTCTGCGACGATCAGTGCGTCGAAGTGCGTATTGTCGGCACTCTCGACCCTGACGACGGCGTCATCGAATCCAGCCTCTATCAGGCTTGCGAGCTTGGAGGGTTCCATCGGCCAAATTCTCTGTTGCTTTGGGGGCGCGCAGTGTACCCGGAAATTCAGGGGCTTCCCAATGCTGTGCGCCGATTGTGTATGATACGCCGCTCGAATCGGTTCGCTGGCCGGCGGGCCGGTGTAGCGCGCTGTCGCTGGCGAACCAGGCGTTTCATGAAGACTCTATGTTTGTCAATATTGTAGAGGTGGTTGGCGGCCTCGCACTCCTGATTTGGGGCGCGGACCGATTAGTGCACGGCGCCTCGTCCGGGGCGCGGACGCTTGGCGTGCCACCGCTGATGATCGGCCTGACCATTGTCGCCTTCGCAACCTCGGCGCCGGAGATACTGGTGTCCGTGGTGGCGGCGTTGCGAGGCGAGCCGGGATTGGCCTTCGGTAACGCTATTGGCTCGAATATCGTCAATATCGGCCTGGTTCTCGGTTGCACGGCGATGTTGAGACCCATTCAGCTTCGCTCGGCGACCTTGCGGCGCGAAATGCCGGCGCTGCTGGCCGTGTCCTTACTGACGGTATCGCTGTTCCTCGATACTTTCCTGTCTCGCATCGACGGCTTCGTCATGCTGACCGGGCTGATCATCGTCATGATCTGGCTGGCCCGTCTCGGTATGCGCTCGGCAGCCAACGACCCGCTTGTAGAAGACTTTGAAGCCGAGATTCCGAAGCACGTCGGCCTGCGGACGGCGATAATCTGGTGCGTCATCGGCATCGGCACTTTGCTCGTTGGTGCGAACCTGCTCGTTGATGGCTCAATCGCGATTGCTCGCGCGCTCGGCGTCAGCGAAGTGGTCATCGGCATCACCATGGTCGCACTCGGCACGAGCTTGCCCGAACTGGCCGTATCGATAATCAGCGTCCTGAAACGTGAGTACGGACTTGCGATCGGCAATATCGTGGGCTCGAACATCTTCAATTTGCTGGCCGTAATCGGCATCGCGGCCGCGATCGAGCCGTCCGCAGTGGCACCCTCGGTACTGTCATTGCACATGTTCGTGATGGTCGCGTTCACGCTGGTGCTTTTCGCCATGACCTACGACTATGACGGCAAGAGCGAGCTGTCAAGGCTGGAAGGATTTGCCCTGTTGTCGGCCTATATTGCCTACGAATCCTACGTCATCGCCCAAAACGTTTAAGATAGCCGCGTGCCTGAGCATTTGAGCAACGAGGAACTGCTGGACCTCGCCCGTGAGACGCTCGAAATCGAGTCACGGGCCGTGCAGCGTATGAGTTCGCGACTAAGCGACGATTTCGCGGCGGCGTGCCGGCTTTGCATGGACACGCCCGGCCGTGTGGTCGTCACCGGCATGGGCAAATCCGGCCACATTGCCTCAAAAATTGCGGCGACGCTTGCCAGTACGGGTACGCCCGCCTTTTTTATGCATCCGGGCGAAGCCAGCCATGGTGATCTTGGAATGATCACGGATCAGGACCTGCTGCTCGCGATTTCCTATTCCGGCGAAACCGACGAAATCGTGACCATTTTGCCGCTCGTCAAGCGCATGGGCACGCGACTGATTTCCATGACCGGCAAACCGACATCGACCCTGGCAAAGGCGGCCGACGTGCACCTCGACGTCGGCGTCACAGAAGAAGCCTGCCCCTTGAACCTCGCGCCAACGGCCAGTACGACGGCGACGCTGGCCATGGGCGATGCGCTGGCGGTCGCCTTGTTAAAGAGTCGTGGATTTACGGCGGAAGACTTCGCGCGTTCGCACCCGAGCGGCAGCCTCGGCAAGCGTCTGCTACTGCGTGTTTCCGACGTCATGCGCTGCGATGGGGAGATACCTGCTGTGCAGTCAGACGTCAACCTGCGAGACGGTCTCATGGAGATGACGCAAAAGGGCCTGGGCATGACGGCGATCATAGACAATGATCGCAGGATTCTCGGGATCTTTACCGACGGTGACTTGCGTCGCGCGCTCGATGAAGGCGCGGATGTCCATACAACCAAGATGAGCGACATCATGCATGGCGACTGCAAGACGACCAGCGCCGATACCCTGGCCGCCGAGGCCGTGCATGTGCTCGAGGAGAACAAGATCACATCATTGTTGGTAGCCGACGATGATAAACGCCTCGTCGGTGCACTCAATATTCACGACCTTTTCCGTGCAGGCATCATGTGACCAGTAAATCAACGGCAAACTCGCTCGCCAACGTGCGTCTAGTGGCGTTTGATGTGGACGGCGTTTTCACTGACGGGCGCTTTCATCTTTCCGACGACGGCATAGAAAGCAAATCGTTTTGCACCCAGGACGGATTTGGTGTGCGTCAGTTGCTAAAAAGCGGTGTAGAAGTCGCTGTCATCAGCGGTCGATCATCCGTTGCAGTCGAACACAGAATGAAAGAGCTGGGTGTTGCTCACATATTGCTTGCCTGCAGCGACAAGACCGCGGCCTTCGACACGTTGATCGCAAAGCTCGGCATTGGCGCGGAGGAAGCGGCTTTCGTCGGCGACGATATTCCTGACTTGCCGTTGTTGAGCAAGGTTGGCCACTCCTTCGCCGTTGCGAATGCGGTGTCCGCCGTTCGTGAATATTGCCGCTACACGACCGAGGCCAGCGGTGGCGATGGCGCGGTTCGAGAGGTATGTGAGCTGGTGCTCGCAGCGCAAGGCGAGGGACGAACTTGAGTCCCCGCAGTACGATCCTGCTGGCACTGCTGATTCTTGTCGCGCTCGGCAGCTGGTATTTGTCGCGCAAGAACGTCACGGAAATCGAGGACGAGCTGAGTTACAACGTTGAGCACCGTGGCTACTACCTGAAATCGGCCAGAATTCTGGGCACGGGCCCCGATGGCTCCCTGATGTATGAGATCGAGGCTGTGCACGCGGAGCAACGCGCCGATGGTCGAATCGAATTTTCCGATGTGCGGATCGAATACTCGCCGGAAAGCAATGTGCCGTGGACCGTCGATGCCGATATGGCGACCCTGTACCCCCACCAACAGCGCGTGTTGCTGGAAGGGCACGTGCGTGCCGTCAGCGAACGGGGGTTCTCCGAGAGTGCCACCGAGATTCGCACACAGGTACTCGAGTTGAACCCGGAGACCTACATTGCCGAAACCGACGAGCGAGTGCAGATCCGGATCGGCGCGCGCAGCCTGACAGCGACCGGCATGCTAGCATCGTTGAACGACAATTGGCTCGAACTCAAATCGAATGTCAGCGGTAAGTTCGTACCCTGAGCCGACAATGCGAATAAAGAGATGCTGAAGTACCGACGCCTGGCCATTCTTGTGGCAAGTTTTGCCGTGATTCTCGGTTTGTCCGCTGCGGTTCATGCTCAGCTATCGGAACTGCGCTTGCCTATTTCGCTGGATGCCGATTCGACCGATTACGACGGCAAGAACTCAATGTTGATGTTCAAGGGGCTGCGCTTGTCGCAAGGCAACATCGGCATAGAGGCCGACGAAGGCCGCGCCAGCAAACTCGACTTCGAGGACAGCGTCTGGCAATTTTCCGGCAACGTCATCATCGATGTTGACAATGGGCACATCGAATGCGCGTCGGCTGATTTGCAATTCTCCGATCATCAGTTGCTGCTGGCGGAGATTGAAGGCAGTCCCGCCACGTTCGAGCTAACCCGTGCAGGCAGCGATGACACGACCTACGCCGAGGCCGGCAAGCTGCACTACGACCTGCAGGCCGGCACGATCGAATTCTCGGAAAATGCGACGATAACCGAGGGCGGCAACCAGATTTCCTCCAGCGTTCTCGTCTATAACATTCTGGAACAACGCATCAACGCGCAATCCTCCGGTGACGGTGAGAATCGCGTCAAGATAATTTATACGCCGCGTGATGCGGAAAATTCCGATGATGGTGCCGAACCCGACGCCGCGGAGGCCGTAAAAAATAGCGGCTCGAACGAGGACGAGGAAGCAACCGGGAGTGAGGGTGAGGACGACGGTTCATGAGCATTCTTAGTGTTCAGGACATCTCGAAGAGCTACAAACTCCGCAAAGTCGTCAAAGGAATCTCCCTTGAAATAAAGAGCGGCGAAGTTGTCGGCCTCCTCGGCCCCAATGGCGCCGGCAAGACCACGGCCTTTTACATGATCGTTGGCCTGATTGCTGCGGATAGCGGCAATATTCTTCTCGATGGACAGGACCTTACCGCGTTGCCAATGCACACCCGGGCCCGTCTCGGCCTCGGGTACCTGCCACAGGAAGCGTCGATATTTCGCAAACTAAGCGTTGAGCAAAATGTTCTCGCGATACTCGAAAACCGCGTCGACCTGAAACGTGCGGGCCGCGAAGAAGAACTTGAAAAGCTGCTCGACGAACTGCACGTCGGCCATGTTCGGAGCAGTCTCGGCATCAGCCTGTCAGGCGGCGAGCGCCGCCGCGTAGAAATAGCCCGCGCGCTGGCGGCAAATCCCTTGTTCGTATTGCTGGACGAGCCGTTCGCCGGCGTCGACCCGATTTCGGTGCTCGACATCCAACGTATTATCAAACACTTATGCGAACGCGATATCGGCGTACTCATCACTGACCATAATGTCCGGGAAACACTCGGAATTTGCGCTAGAGCCTATATACTGAGTGACGGCAGTTTGATCGCTTCAGGTTCGCCAGAAGACATACTCGAAAACCAGCATGTTCGCGAAGTGTATCTCGGACAGGAGTTCAAACTCTAAGGCAAATTTTTATCAGTGACGTAAGAACAAACTCACGATGCTAAAACCATCGCTGCAGCTAAAACTTGGGCAAACGCTGACGATGACACCGCAGCTTCAGCAGGCTATTCGCCTGTTGCAGTTGCCCGTACTCGACTTGAACGCACAAATTCAAGACGCGCTCGAAGAAAACATTATGCTCGAGATGGAGGACCTGCCCGATGTCCCGCGCACGAGCAGCGAATCTTCGGTCGAAATCGAAACGATCAAGGCCGAAGACAACTGGCAGTCACAATCCACGGAACGCATACAGGATGGCGGCTGGAATGGCGATGGGCGTCCGGCCAATGACTTCGCCGACGAATCTGGCAAGACTTTGCGCGAGCATCTGCTCTGGCAGCTCGAAATGGAGCACTTTTCGCCACGCGAGGCCATCGTCGGTGAGGCACTGGTTGACGCAATTAACGACGACGGTTATTTGACTGTCGAACTCGACGAGATCAATGCCTGCATCGATGACGAGGTCTCAATTGAAGAGATAGAAGGCGCGCTGGGAAAAGTACAGGGCCTCGACCCGGTCGGCGTCGGCGCCAGAAATCTCTCCGAATGCATCGTCCTGCAGTTGCGTCAACTGGACGCGGCGACACCGGGCCTGCAACTGGCTATTCAGTTGGCGACCGAACACCTCGACATGATTGCGACCCAGGCCTATGGCGAACTGCGCCGTAGTTTGCGAACCTCTGAAGAAGACCTGCACACTGCGCTCGCACTCGTCAAAGGCTGCAACCCGAAACCCGGTCAGGCTGTTAGCCCGGTGGCGGCCCAATATGTCATTCCGGATGTATTTGTGCGCAAAGTAGACAAGCGCTGGCAGGTTGAAATCAGCCCGACGGGCGTTCCCCGATTGTCGGTTAACCAGACCTACGCAAAGTTGCTGCGCGGTAGCGGCGATCATGCGGTATTGCGCACGCAGTTGCAGGAAGCCCGCTGGTTGATTCGCAGCCTTGAGATACGTAACGAAACACTGCTCAAGGTGGCCACGTGCATTGTCGCGCGGCAAAACGATTTTCTCGAGCATGGCGATGAGGCAATGAGGCCCATGGTCCTCAAAGACGTGGCCGAGGAGATCGGCATGCACGAGTCTACAATCTCTCGCGTTACCACAAACAAGTACATGCATACGCCTCGTGGCGTATTCGAATTCAAGTACTTTTTTTCCAGCCATCTGTCGTCCGCCAACGGTGAGGACCAGTCATCAACATCGGTTCGCGCGAAAATTCGTAAGCTGATTGGGGCCGAGAACCCGGCCAAGCCGCTGAGCGACAGCAAGATTGCCAATCTCCTTGCCGAGGAAGGCATCAAGGTTGCGAGACGGACCGTTGCGAAGTACCGTGAAGCTATGAATATAAGCTCGTCGAGCGAGCGCAGACAGCGCCCGGCACGGTAGTTCTACGAACAGACTTGGTATGAATCGCAACATAAGGAGACCCTGACTACTGCTATCCTGATTACACGTTGAATGGCGCGCTCGAACCCATAGGCCCGTGGGGGAGTGGCATGGTGGAGTGCGTTTGGCATGACAAATATAGGAGACAACTATGCAATTGAATGTTTCAGGCCATCATGTAGAAATAACCGACTCACTGAGAGGATACGTTGAGTCAAAAATAGAAAGGCTGGAACGTCACTTTGATCTTGTCTCAGACGTCCACTGCATATTGACGGTGGAAAAGCTGAGACACAAAGCTGAAGCGAAAGTAAACGTAAATGGTGGTACGATCTTTGCCGAAACCACCGAAGAAGACATGTACGCGGCGATCGATGGGCTTGTGGACAAGCTTGACCGGCGAGTCAGGAAACACAAAGAAAAAATGGCCAATCACCACGCGAGAGAGACACAAAAGAGAAGGTTTGTCTGACCTAAGAATTCAACCCGTGCGACTCCCCGGTCGGACGGGTTTTTCGATTTACCACGCCAAGATTCGACGATGTTACTCGAAGAGATTTTCAAGCCCGATAGCGTTTTGTGCAACGCGCAAGCACGAAGCAAGAAACACTGCCTCGAAATCCTGAGCGAGCTGCTGGTCCGCACAATCCCCGACATCGCCGCGGAGGAGATTTTCGAGAGCCTTATCGAGCGCGAACGTCTCGGCTGTACCGGCCTGAAACAGGGTATTGCATTTCCACATTGCCGTGTGGAGGGGCTCGAACAAAGTTGCGCCGCAATGATCAAGCTATCCGAGGCCGTGGATTTTGATTCGGCCGATGGAGAGCCGGTTGACCTGGTATTCGGGCTGATCGTGCCCCAGAATCTCGATGACTCGCATTACGCGGATATCAAAATGATCACGAGCGCGCTCGGCGATGACGGCCTACGCCTGAGATTGCGGGAGTCGAACACCAGCAACGATCTATACGACACATTGCTCAATGGCTGCGAACTCGCAGCGCCACAGAACCTGCGGGCAGTGCGGAGCCCCTGATGCCGGCACGGCATCGACGCGTGTACAGCTGATGATCGGCGATAAGCGTCTTATCATCGTTAGCGGGCTGTCAGGGTCCGGCAAGTCGGTTGCGCTTCATGTCCTCGAGGACATCGGTTACTACTGTATCGACAACCTGCCGGCCGCATTACTGCAGTCGGCCGTCGATGAGGTTACCTCAAGCGACGAGCAGCGAACTTCATTGCTGGCGGTCGGCATCGACGCCCGCAATCGTCTCCAGGACCTGGAAGCGCTGCCCAGCCTCATCGATGATTTTCGCGAACGCGATATCAAGACCGACGTGTTGTTCCTGCAAGCTGACGACGAAGTGCTTTTGAAGCGTTACAGCGAATCACGTCGTCGTCACCCGCTCGCCGAGCAGGGCTCGGCGCTGCGTGCAGCAATTGATGCGGAGCGCGCGATGCTGATCGAGGTAATCAACTCGGCCGATCTCATCATCGATACCAGTCGTACCAGCATTTATGAACTAGCGGATACGATTCGCGGCCGCGTCGATCGGCGTAAGACCGATTCGATGTCTGTATTGATCGAATCGTTTGGCTTTAAAAACGGTATTCCTGCGGACGCCGATTTTGTATTCGACTTGCGCTGCCTGCCAAATCCCTACTGGACCGTCAAACTTCGAGGGCTGACCGGACTCGACGCTGAAGTCCAGGAGTTTCTCGATGAGCAGGGGGAATTCCTGACTATGTACCGCGATATTTTACGTTTTCTCAAGCGCTGGATTCCAGAGTATCGGCGTGCCCACCGTGGCTACCTGACTGTCGCCGTGGGTTGTACGGGCGGCCAGCACCGATCGGTTTATATGGCAAACAAGTTGGCGGCATCACTCGGTGAAGTCAATGAACCCGTCGGAACCCGGCACAATGAAATAGCGACGCCTACCGATCGCTGCTAATAGCGCTGAGGTCATGTTTCACCCAGCTTGGCGCAAACAGGCGTGGAACTTGCGCACCGCTCACGAAATTCAGCAACTCGTCTTTCACCTTCATTGCGTCACTAAACCCGAGCTCAATCAATTCACGCGTGAACGATTTCTCGAATAAAAGGTAGCTGATCAGGCGGTTCTCGCGAGGTCGCCTGCCGCCAATCCCGCGTAGCAATCCGCGCAATGCGACTGGCAATCGTTCGTAGTGACGATGCGCGATATCTCTCATGTCCTCGCTTGGCACCACAACCATCGTGTCGATAGGACGCATTTCCCTGAGCGCGCCACGGCGTTGTTGCTCGGGGACCGCATCAATGAGCTGATTTATTCGCGTCATCCGCTCGAGGTCCGAATACAAACCATCCATAAACAGTGTATCGAGCATGTACCCGGCGATCTGGCCAAAACTCGGGTACTCGTGGCGTTCGTCCGGCTCCGGCGCCTCGTCGGCGACCTCGTTTCGAATGCCCACCACGAGGATGCGATCGGCTCCAAGGTGAATCGCGGGGCTTAGTGGCGTCGCCTGGCGCATCGCACCGTCGCCAAAGTATTCGTCGTCGACATATACGGGCGGAAAAATCATCGGTACCGCAATGCTTGCCATCACATGGTCCAGGTGAAGGTTGCCGCGCACGCCCGTCCGGCGCGTTCGCGACCATTCCCTGTGTTCGTCCGTGGATTCAAAAAACGTATGTGACTGCGCGGTGCTGTAGCCTGCGGCCGTCACGGCCACTGCGTCCAGCCATCCACAATTGAGCGCATCCTGAATGCGCGAAAATCGCACGTTGCGATTCAAAAGCGCGCGCAACGGCGAGTTATCGAGCAGCGACCGCGGCATGCCGATCAGGCCACCCGTGACGATTGCGCCAAACCATCGAAGGCTGCTCTTCAACATCGTCACGTGATCCGTTTTGTACACGTCCTGACAACGAAAGTTGCCCCAGACCTCTTCGAGCTCCGCAACGGCAATCTTGAACCGTCTCGCCTTGGCAGCCAGGACGACCGCGGTCACCGCACCCGCAGAGGTCCCGCTGATGACTCGAAACGGATTCACGGTCCCCTTCGGCACGAGCTCGGCGATTGCCTTCAGCACACCAACCTGAAAAGCCCCCCGCGCGCCGCCGCCAGGCAACACCAATGCCGTCTTCACCCTGTTTTCGTCTGAGTTCATGAAACCTTTGTTGTGATACCGATTCCTGTCTTTTCGTGCCTGAGGACGAATCGTATTATAGTGTCCAACGCGCCTCCGACGATAAGCAGATCAAATCCGATGACCAAACCACCATTAGCTCGCCCATTTTTCCTGCTCTGCCTGCTTGCGGCTGCATTGCTGCAGGCCTCCGCGGCAGCTCAGATCGTCGTTGGCCAACCGGCACCGGAGTTCGAACTGGCTGACCAGGACGGGCAGCTGCACTCACTGGAAGACTACCGCGATCGATGGGTCGTGCTGTACTTCTACCCCAAGGATGAGACACCAGGCTGCACAACCGAGGCTTGTGAGTTTCGCGATAGTATTTTCGCGTTTCGCGAAATGAATGTGCAAATACTCGGCGTCAGCTTTGATGATGTCGAGTCCCATAAGCGTTTCGCCGACAATCACGGCTTGCCGTTTCCGTTGCTCGCCGATCCCGACGGCGCAGCGGCCGACGCGTATGGCGTAAAAACGAAATTTGCCGGCATGACCCTCGCCAAGCGCCAGACCTTCATTATCGATCCCGTGGGAAACATTGCGAAACATTACGAGACCGTGAATCCGGCAACGCATTCGACCGAAGTACTCAGTGACCTGGAGGCCCTCGCAGCAGCCAACTAGTTGCTCACTCAAGGTGCGCGACGAGATACGACGAAGCTTTCGTCATTAAACCAAAGACCGTTGTATTTTTGCAGAACTTCCGCCGTGGCGTTCAGGTATTCACGCGACAACATGGCCTTATCGAGCTTTTGATCTGCGATTTGAGCAACGTAAATGGCCGCGTTCCATGCTGCAAACAATGTCGATGTCCCAATACTTGATGCGATTTCATCGGGCAAGGTATGCATCTGGTACTGCAAAATTGCCTTCCCATCCGAGTAGGCGTTGAAGTTGAAATTCCTCGCCTCGTTGACGAGCGAGTCTTTCAAGGTTTTTAGAAGTTCGTGTCGATTGACCGTGAATGGATCCTCCTCCGGCCAGATCTTTTGCACGATTTCCATGCCCGGATCGCGACCGAAGGATTGCACGGCGAGCAAGCGCCCTGCGGGCCCCAGGCTGCGTGCCAGTGGTGACAGGACGTGCTTCACTTTGAAATCCGCGCCCGTACGTGCGCGCCAGGGCTGCGAGACGACTACGAGGTCATAGTTGGCTCCCGCCTGGCCCGGCCGTGGCAAGACAGAGTCGAGCAGAAACTTGTGATCTTTTCGATACATGATCATTACGGACGGGCGAACGTACAACGGGTTGCCGGTTTTTGGGCTCGCGGATGTTTGCCACGCATCGACGAGGAAGTCGTCCATCTCGCCTAATTGTTGTCCATATTCGAAGGCCGATGTGCCGTCCAGTTCAACTTCGCGCCAATTCAAAGCGGCGGCCTTGTTTATGTCGCGCGGCATCAACCACGGAGCCTCCGCATAATGAAGATTCGTGAATACGACGACAGTCGCCGGATGTTCGACGAATCGGTCCGGCAATTTCTCGAGGCTCAGCCGGACATCTTCGAGGCTGATCTCCTTGCCCACGACGTAGTGCGGCAGCGTCGGATAACGTTGATGCATGGCTCGCATGACATAGCCAAGGACTGTGCCATCGCCGACGCCGGCGTCGAACAGGCGCACGGCCGGCGGACTCGGCCGCAGGTGCGCGAGTTCGCGAGTCGCCCGTTCGGCGATTTTCCACTTCTCGTTACAGGTATTAACGAACGCGAGGTACTTCTGCCGGTTGTCGTAAAAGCGAAACGGCCGATCGGGCACCACGAGTCCCGGCGCGCTTACCTCGGCCGGTCCCGCATCGGCGAGCGTAAGCTCATGCTCGGCGGTATTGCTCTCAATGAACTCTTGCACTTTCTGCGCGGTAGACAGGGTGATGCTTTTGCCACCACGCAGCCGGGCACAAAGTTTGCCGTCGTTAATGGCCTGGCGGCCGAACGTGGATTCCGCGATACCTGCCTGTTGACAATAGGCTTCGATATCGGCGAGCAAGTGTGCGGCAGACTCATCCATCACGGGCGTTCCCGGCGTTGCGCATCCAGGCAGCGACACGGGAAAGTTTCCCATGTTTTTCAGTATCATGAAAGATGGGATATTGCCCACTCCGGAGTAGGCCCGTGAAACCCGCTAGCGCAGCGCCTTGATGCCCTCGTCCAGACCGGCGATCGTCAGCGGATACATGCGGTCGTCCATGAGTTCGCGCGCAAGCTTGATGGACGGCGTGTAATCCCAGCGCGCACGCGGCTCGGGATTCAGCCAGATGGCCTTCGGAAAGGTATTCAACAAGCGCTTGATCCAGACCGCGCCTGGTTCGTCGTTCCAGTGTTCGATGCTGCCACCCGCGTAGACGATTTCATAGGGGCTCATAGTCGCATCCCCGACGAACACGAGCTTGTAGTCCGAGCCGTACTTATGCGTCAGGTCGAGAGTTGCGGTCTTTTCGGAATGACGACGCCGATTGTCCTTCCACAGCGACTCATAGATGAAATTGTGAAAATAGAAATATTCGAGGTGTTTGAATTCGCTGCGCGCCGCCGAAAACATCTCCTCGCAAATGCGGACGTGGTCATCCATGGAACCGCCGATATCGAGACACAACAGCACTTTGACGGCGTTGTGCCGTTCCGGAACCATGCGAATATCGAGCAGACCGGCATTGCGCGCCGTTTTATCGATCGTATCCTCGAGATCAAGCTGATCGGCAGCGCCTTCGCGCGCGAATTTGCGCAGGCGTCGTAATGCAACCTTGATATTGCGCGTACCCAGTTCAACCGAGTCATCGAGATTTCGGTACTGGCGCTTGTCCCAGACTTTCACGGCGCTGCGATTCCGCGAGCCCGCCTGCCCCATGCGTACACCCTCGGGGTTGAATCCATACGCCCCGAACGGCGAAGTCCCCGCGGTGCCGATCCACTTGTTACCCCCTTCGTGACGTTCGTCCTGCTCGTCAAGACGCTCTTGCAGCGCTTTCATGAGCTCTTCGAATCCGCCCATCGCCTCGATTTGCGCCCGCTCCTCTTCCGACAGCATGAGCTCGGCACGCTGTTGTAACCAGTCTTCGGGAATATCCTGAAACAAATCCGCAAGCGAATCTTCGATGCCCTTGAAATGAGCACCGAAGATTCGATCGAATTTGTCAATTTGCGATTCGTCTTTGACGAGCGTCGCGCGTGCCAGGTAATAGAAGTCGTCCACGCTTTGCCCGACAACACCCTTTTTCATTGCTTCGAGCAATGTCAGCAATTCGGTAATTGACGTTTTCATGCCGCCATCGCGAAGCATGAAAAAAAACGGAATTAACATGGCTACTTACTGCGGTCCGCCGGCCTTGCGATCAAGAAACACCAGGCGCTCGAACAGATGCACATCTTGCTCGTTCTTGAGCAGTGCACCGTACAAAGGCGGTATGGCCGTGCGTTTGCCTTCAGCGCGCAGCGCCTCAGGAGGAATGTCTTCGGCGAGCAGCAATTTGATCCAGTCAAGCAATTCGGATGTTGACGGTTTTTTCTTCAATCCCGGCACGTCGCGAAGTTTGTAAAACGCGTTTAGCGCTTCGCTGAGCAGGTTTTTCTTCAGTTTTGGGAAGTGCACGTCAACGATCTGCTCCATCGTCTCCTTGTCCGGGAACTTGATGTAGTGAAAAAAGCAACGGCGCAGGAATGCATCCGGGAGATCTTTCTCGTTGTTGCTGGTAATCACTATGATCGGCCGATACGTGGCCTTGATGAGTTTCTTCGTCTCATAAACATAGAACTCCATGCGATCGAGTTCCTGCAGGAGATCATTCGGAAACTCGATATCCGCTTTGTCGATCTCATCGATCAACAACACCGGCTGAACATCGGACTCAAATGCTTCCCACACCTTGCCGCGTAAAATGTAATTCGATATGTCGTGGACGCGATCGTCACCGAGTTGCGAGTCGCGCAGACGCGCCACAGCGTCATATTCGTACAGTCCCTGCTGCGCCTTCGTCGTCGATTTGATATGCCATTCGAGCAGGGGTTTATTGAGCGAATTCGCCACTTCAATGGCGAGCTGTGTCTTGCCCGTGCCTGGCTCACCCTTGATGAGAATCGGCCTTTGCAGCGTTACAGCCGCATTGACGGCCGTTGTCAGGTCGTCCGTCGCGATGTAAGTGCTGGTTCCGCTGAAACGATCGTTTGTCATAAGCGTTATTCGGCCGTAGTTGTTGCGACGTCTATCTTACCGCTTGCGGGGATCAGGTTCAGCGTAAACGCCGGTTCGCCCGGCAAGAAAGGACTGGCTTCGCCATTCAGCCAAAGTTTGTGACCCTTGCGGTAAAACGCCGACATCGGGTGTCCGCTCTGGCCGGTCGGCATGTGCATCAAGCCGTTCTCCTCATCGCCAGGTGACACCGAAAAGCGCTCTGACGCCCCGAAGGTCCGGCCCTGCGCCTTGGGCAGGTTCGAATCGCCGTCCATGGCACTGCGTGGCATATCGAGCCAGTCAGCGAGAATCGGCACAGCCCGACTCATCGGATGTCGAATGGCCACGGTGTTTCTCTCACCCCAGCTACGCGCCGCAAGTGGGCCGGCAAAATTGTCTTTCAGCCACACGATGTTTTCCCGCACAGCCGCAAGCATCAAGTCGTCCCAACTCTCATAGTTACGTGGCAACAGGTGCATCGGTTGCGCGCGCACGAGTTGCCACAACGGCGCTTCGAACTGGTTGCTGATGCGTAAGCTGACCGGCTCATCGTAGGCCGCCTGTACAGGCTTCATGAGTCCGTAAAAAACGCGTGATCGCACCTCGTAGCGAAATCCTCTTACCAGCCGATACCCGACGGAGTCCGTGGCAGCGCGCGGAATCCAGTTCTCGACAAGGCGACGATATTCGATTAGGTCGGCGTCACTATCGATGCTCGATTCATCGAGGACTTCAAGCAACAGCTCACGCCAGGGCGCGAGAAATAATGCGCGGTCGTCGATTTGAATCGCCAACATGTCTTTCGGTTCGAACGTCTCGCGAGCGAACAGGCCGTCACGAATCTGCTGCGCGCGCGCACCGAGATCGTAACCGCCGTCGCCGATAATCCTGAGTGCCGCACCATCTGCGACACGGGAGTTGGCTGTCCAGATACGACCGCTGTCGGGATTCATCACGCGTGGGTATTCCGATGGCTTGCGCCAACCGACCCAGCCTTGTTGCTCGCTCCAGTCGGCGGGCAACATCGGGTCGTAGCCGACCCTGACCGGGATTTTGCCGGCGATCGTCCAGCCAATGTTTCCGCCGGCATCACCAGTCACGAAGTTTTGCGGCGGCATACCCATCGTATTCGCGATATCGAGCGCTTCACTTGCCGATTTCGCCGTCTCCAGTTGCATCAGGTGCAGGTTGACCGCTTCCGGCTTGTGCGCGATCCAGCTGACGACGATTTCACCATCGGGATAGCTCACCGCGTCATTAACCGGCCCCCAGATCGTCTCGCGAATCTCGTACTCGACCGGCTCACTGTCCGCGATATGGATCGTCTCCGTATGCGTCACAAATGGCAGATCCCCATCGGGCGTTCGATAGGTGCCGGGCGAGTCTCCCGACTTGATGACGATGGCGTCCGTCCAGTCGCCGTAACTGTTGGTATAGCCCCAGGCGATATGTCGATTGCTGCCCGCAACGACAAACGGTGTACCCGGGAGCGTAACGCCGATCACGTCGCGCGTAACAGCGCCCGATTGCACCAGGCGTGCCTGGTAATAGATATTCGGTGTCGACAGACCCAGATGCATGTCGTTGGACACCATTGCTCGCCCGGTCTTCGTCAAACTGCCGCTGATGGCCCAGTTGTTGCTCCCGTCCAGCGGGGGGCGGCCTTCCTCATTGGACGGTGGCGCATCACTGTCCCATTTGCGAACGTCATATTCCTGCGGCAGGGGATACGGGGCAACCGATCGTGGCGCGCCCATCAAGGGCGCGTCCCAGGACGAGCCGTCGGGATATAGCCAGGAATACACCGCAGCAGGTACCACACGATGCACGAGTCCGCGGCGTACGTCCTTGCGGCCGCGAGAATCGTTCAGTTGCATGAACATCGCGTACACAACGAGAATGGAATCCTCCGCCAACCACGCGACGGGCTTTTTTCCCAGTAACAGGTATTCGAACGGCCGCGCGCCAAGGCTGTCGACACCCGCATTGACACCCGCTGCATAGCGCTCGATGATCCGGCGCTCGTTCGCCGAGGCTGTAGCAAGAACGGTTTGCGCGCGTGCGCGGAAGCGATGAAAACGATGGTACTTGTCGGTGTCGAGCGTCAACTGACCAAACAATTCAGACAGTTCGCCAGCGGCCTGACGGCGTATCAGGTCAATCTGAAAAAACCGGTCCTGACCGTGGGCGAAACCGGTCGCGAACGCAAGATCTTCACGGGTCGCCGCCGTAATTGTCGGAATGCCGTCCGCGTCGCGGACGATAGTCGCTGAAGCCTCCAGTGCATCAATTACCACGGCGCCATCCAGTTGTGGCAGGCTCGCACGAATCGCGAACCACGCAAGCGCAACCATCATTACGATGAGCGCACCCGCGCCCGCAAGTAATCGCAGCAGAAGTTTCTTCATCAGAGGTTAGTTCCCGGCGGTGACTTCGATTATTTTCATCGCATTGGTGCTGCCGGAGACTCCGTCAAGATCGCCCTGCGTGAAAATGACGAGATCACCACGTTCGACGAGCTTATTTTCCAACAAGGCTTTGAATACATCCTGGTACAGGCTGCGTGAATTCTTGTGCGTGATCTCGAAGAAAACCGAGCCCACGCCGCGGTACATTGTGACCCGCCGGCTGGTCGCCACATGTGGCGTGAACGCGTAAATCGGAATGCCGGAACGAATACGGGACATCCACAACGCTGTGGATCCGGATTCGGTGAGTGCGATAATCGCTTTGACCGCGAGGTGATTTGCCGTGTACATCACGGCCATGGCGATCGCCTCATCAACGCGTTCAAAGTAGTCGCCGATACGATGCCGAGTGAGGCCCTCGGGCAGCGGAAATTGTTCGGCACCCTCGCAGACCTCGGACATTGCTCTAATGGACTTGACCGGGTACTTGCCGACCGCGGTTTCACCCGACAGCATCACCGCGTCGGTGCCGTCCATGACCGCATTCGACACGTCGGACACCTCGGCACGAGTCGGAACCGGATGCTGAATCATCGACTCCATCATTTGGGTCGCGGTTATTACGACCTTGCTGCGTTTGCGCGTTTTCCGAATCAGGTTTTTCTGAATGCCCGTCAGCTGTGCGTAGCCCATCTCAACGCCGAGATCGCCACGCGCAACCATGATGATGTCAGCGGCGATGACAATGGCGTCGATGTTATCGACCGCCTCGGCGCGCTCGATCTTGGCAACGATCAGGCCCTTACCACCGGCTTGCTCATATAAATGCCGGGCCTCTTCTACATCCTCGCTCGAACGCACAAACGACACGGCAAGAAAGTCGGCCTCAAGTTCCACGGCAAGTAGAATATTCTCGCGATCCACGTCGGTCAGAGCCGGGGCAGACAAACCGCCGCCCTTCTTGTTGATGCCCTTGTGATCGGAGAGAATGCCGCCGGTTGTCACTGTCGTGTGAATCCGGCTTCCCTCTATCTTGTCGACTTGCAGTACGATCATGCCGTCGTTAAGCATCAACATATCACCGCTGGCGACGTCCTTGTGCAAGCTGTCGAGGGCAACGCCGACGCCCTCAACCGTGCCATCTTCGAGTCCAAGGGTGCTATCCAAAAAAAACGCTGCGCCGTCCTTGAGTTCGACGCTGCGCTCTTTGAAGCGCCGCACACGAATCTTCGGCCCCTGTAAATCGGCCATCAGGCCAACCTCCCTGCCCGACTCCCGTGCCGCCTCGCGCAATGCCTTCGCCCTGCCGCGATGATCATCTGCATTACCATGCGAGAAATTCAGGCGCGCAACATCGAGGCCGGCGTCGATCATCTTGAGCAGCGTATCGGGCCTGTCGGTCGCCGGTCCCAGCGTCGCAACAATCTTTGTTCTTCTTTGCATGGTGGCGATTATTGCATAGCCGCCATGTTCGCGTTGGGTGCTTGACGACCAGCGGTATCCGCTCAGAACGTCTGCTTTTCCCGAAAGCGGTCGTTCAAACCCCGCTGATTGCGCAAAAGCTAGCGGCAGCTAACTGGTCTGGCGAATGGCTGGGTCACCTGCAGAACTTGTAGCTCATTTTTCCCGAGCGGCTGCTCTTTCCAACAGCAGTCACTCGGCACTGCGCGCCTCAAAGGACGGCAGTCGGCCAACTGCGGACATCGTCATCACGGTGACGTATTCTGCAGACTCCGACCAAGAGGGTATGTCATGCGAAAATCAAGATGGATTGATGGATTGCAGTTTTTTGCTTCACTAGGTGTTCTATCGGGACTGATTCTGGTTGCCTATGAAATCCGGCAGAATAGCGACTTGGCGGAAGCTGATTCAGTGCGTGCGATGTTGGTGGGCTGGCAGCAAATTGCATTTTCAGAATATGAAACTGACATCGTGAGCATCCATGTCAAATCACTTGAAAACCCTGAAAACCTTACGGCAGCTGAAATAGGCAAGTTGAGCGCGTGGCTGACCGTGGTAATGAACCAATACATGCTCACTTTTTCAATGCATGAACGTAATCTGGGCTACAACTATGAAGATATGGACAGCGGTCCTGAGATGGAATTATTGGGGGGATTTGAATATTACTTTGACA
>Ga0255058_10000109_pt1 | contig 49143 bp, 42 predicted proteins | sample Cases_109_9_MG_FD_188637 | JGI IMG/M metagenome (GOLD analysis project Ga0255058, IMG submission 188637) | Seawater microbial communities from Amundsen Gulf, Northwest Territories, Canada - Cases_109_9 | ecosystem: Environmental > Aquatic > Marine > Gulf | place: Canada: Northwest Territories...
GGATGCCTCCAGGCCGTGATTCTTGCCTTGGTCAGCCAGGCATTAAGGCCGACTACTAACAATATGGCTAGCAAGATTACAATACGGACTGCTTTGAAGGGTATGCCAGTTTTACTGGATCGCATTTTTGGTTTTAACCTGTTTTAAATGGGAGGCGCCCTATTGATCGACTTGATTTATACTTGAATCTTGCATGATGGATTATTAAAAATGAAATTTATTTTGTTTGGTCAGCTATTATAACTACTTCCGCAAAAATCAATAAGTTAATCTTAATATTATTTTAAATTTATTTATAATCCATCACATAAAGGCGCAAAATTTCACAGGATCTGCTGCGTTATCAAGCGCTTGAAGTAAGGTGGTACGTCGGCGCGCTTAAAGCCTTGCAGCTCCAGCAAACTTTTGCGTGCAAGATTAAGGTTATGCTCTCTATTATGTAAATAGAACTCTACGAAATATTGAGCTAAGCTTCAATGAAGAATGGATTAAGGGAAGTCAAAGGCGCAAGAATCACTGAGGGGTTATTTTCTTTTCTGATTTTTGAAATTGTAAATCGACGATTAGTTCTACCTCGCCTTTTGGAAGTTTGAGCTGCTTTGAAATCTCTTCCGCATTTAAGCCGGTTTTGGCTAGTTGAGAGGCTTCGATATATTTGTTCTGATTAGATTTTAATTGACTGGAGCTATTTGGGCTGGTTTCTAACTGTTTTTTAATACTTCCCAAAACGGATTCTGCTTTTTCCCCTGTCGCTTGCAACTCTTCTCGCTTTTTCTCCATTTTTTCAAGCAGCTCCTGAATATTCTTCTGGCTTTGAAGCGCTGTATCGGAAATATTTATCGAAGAGCGTTCAGCTTCCATAATTAGTTGGTCCAAAGATTTTATGAGCTCTTTTAACGCTTTTACTTTCTGCTCCTGGCTTTTGGCTTCATTTTTTCTACTTTTGCGTTCAAAAAAATAAAACAAAACCACCAGAAATATAAGGATATCTACAATAGTTTTAATTGCGACCCAGAGTGGTTCCATTTTTATTCTATTGAAAATAATTTGTGATGAATATTTTGAGACTACCCGACATCAAATCGTAATGGGTATAGAACAATATATGCATTTATTATTGAGATCAGCCTCTAAAAAGCCGAAGGGAGCTTTGGCGTCAGTCTCTACTAGAGGCGCCCTTAAGAGAATAGATTAACTTTTTTTTCTGTTTGGGTCAGAGTTAGGTCTTCTCCGATAATTTTTTCTACCATTTCAAAAAAACCTTTGCTAGCTTTTGAATAAGGATAACAATCCACAACGGGTTTTTGCATTCGCACAGATTTTAACACATTTTCATCATATAACACGGCCCCAATGTAGTCTAGAGAAATTAAAGGCAGGAACCTGTGCAACACTGAACTCAGTTGTTTATAAACGTTTATAGCTTCTTTTTCTGATTTGGCAAGGTTTACAAGAAGTTTGAATTGGTTTTGGCTGTGATTTTGAAAAAGCACTTTAATTAAGGCATAGGCATCAGTAAGGGAGGTTGGTTCGGGGGTGGCAACTACTATAATCTCATGGGCCGCGGAACAAAAAAAGGTGACATTGGAAGAGATACCAGCTCCTGTATCCAGCAGAATGATATCATAGTCCTTTGCAAGGGCGTCAAATTCTTCAGAAATAATAAGGCGTTGATCTCTAGTTAGATTAGTTAACTGCTGGATCCCGGAAGCGGCTGGTAAAACTTTAATCCCATTCTGGAAATCTATTATGACTTCCTTAATGTCTTTCTCCCTTTTTAGCACATGATTAAGGGTATATTTAGGGACTAATCCCAAAAGAATATCAATATTTCCCAGGCCTGTATCGGCATCAAATATGAGGACTTTTTTATTATGTGTCGATAGTCCAAAGGCAAGGTTAGCCACAACATTAGTTTTGCCTACCCCTCCTTTGCCGCTTGTAACAGCTATTACCCTAACAGGTCCTTGTGTTGCTTTATTCTCCCGTTTATCATGCGGTTTATTTCGGGAATTTTTTTGGTTTGCTAATTTTCTCAAGTTATCCGCTTGATCCACTTTAATGCTCCAAAATATATTGTGGAAATTTCTTATATGAAAGCTTCAATCAACTTATTGCCAGCAGCTTGCTGCGAAGAGCTTCAATAAATTATTGAAAAATTAAGTCGATAGTTTTATCTGCGGTGGCTGCTTCTATATCCTCTGGAACTTTTTGACCTGTTGTAAAATAGGAAATAGGTTTGTTTGTTGTCATGCATATATTAAACAAATTTCCGAAAGAATTTGCCTCATCGATTTTGGTAAAAATAATGCGGTCAAAAGACAACGGATAAAATCTTCTGATATTGCTAATTAAATTTTCCTCTTGATCTACAGAACTTAAAACAAGATGGCGTTCAATCGGGATATCCCCGTCAAAATAATTTATTAATTCTTCCATCTGCTTTTTGTCTTTTCTGCTTCGACCGGCAGTATCGATAAATATGATGTCTTTATCCTGGTAACGGTTTAAAGCCGCGGTAAAGGTCTCCTTGTTTTCAGCGACGGATAGAGGAATATCCATAATTTTTGAATAGATTTGTAATTGTTCTATGGCCCCAATCCGGTAGGTGTCCAGAGTGATTAAAGCCACCTCTTTGTTTTTGTTTAAGGAAAAGTCTGCCGCAAGTTTTGCCACGGTGGTAGTTTTTCCCACTCCTGTGGGTCCAACAACTGCGACTACCTTTTGTTTTCCTAAAACGGTTTTAATTGGACCTGAAACTTTTATAAAATGCTTCATTTCAGTGAACAGTCGAGACTTCATATCTGTCTCGCTAAGAGAAGCATCAGGGGCAATTTCCCTGTTTGCTTTATCAATTAACCTGAAGGCTAAATTTTGATTTATTCCTTTTTTAACAGCTTTCTCATAATAATGAATTAAAAAATCATAAATGCCAATATCTTTTAATTTGCTATTATCCTTGAGAAAACATTGAACAATAGATTTTAACTTGATGGTTTCTTTTCTTAAAAAGCCGTCAGCATCCCTTGCGATGGGGCCTTGAAGATCCAAGGAAATTGATTTTACAATTTTCTTGAGTTCCAAGATTTCTTCTTGTAATGAGGAAATTATTTCTTTTGTATCGGAAGTTTCAGCGCTTCCGGTTTTTTTCTCCGGCCTATAAATTGAAGTATCGTCATTATAATTGTGGTCCGTTGCCGCGGTTACTTCAACCCTATGGCCTTTCCTGGTTCCTGCGGCGGGCCCCAAATTTTCGGTGGAGATAATCATAGCCTGGGACCCTAGTTCTTCTTTTACAAGTTTAAGGGCTTCTTGAATATTTGCAGCAGAATATTTTTTAACATGCATTGTAAAGAAATCAACCCAGTTATAAAAGCTCAAATAAAGTTAATAAAATTTGTTTTTTAAAGGGCATAAGAATTTAAATATTGCCCTAATTTGCCGTAGGGTTCTTCCTTTACATTTTTTGGAAGAGTTCTCAACTTATCTATTCTTTCCTGAATTAAATCATTTAATGCGGCAATGGAATTAACCTTCTTTCCGTTATCTTTTTCTTTATTGGAGCGCCTATCCAACGGTTTGAAAAACACGGAATAGGCCGGGTTGTCTTTGATAGGGGCAGATTTTTTATTATTAAATGAGAGAGGAAAAGAAGCTATGGGAGGGGTTAGCAAAGGGGTCTTTTTCTTTCTTTTTATTTTTTCAAGGATCTTCTCATCTTTTATTTTAGTTAACAATGAAATATTGTTTTTTGTTATCCCGAAAACTAAGACTTCTCCAGCAATCTCAGCAATAGTTATATTTTTTTTGGGAGCGATGTCATTTGAAGAGATTACATTGACATGCTTATTCAATTGTAACAATGGGTCTTCCTTGGTTAGATATTTTTTTACAAAATAGAAAATGATCAACATAAAAGAAAGGACAAGCAATAATGTCTCTGAATCTCTTAAAAATAAAGAAAAATTGGCTGGTTTACTGATATTAGAAAAAATGATGTTTTCAGCTTTTTGTGGCCTATTGACGGTTGCAGCCTCTGCTTCTCCCATTCCTGAAAATGGTTTAATAGATTTGCTATTTTCTTCTTCCTGATTAATAATCGCCAGCGCTAAATTCTTATTAAAAATATTATTCACATCGCCAGCGGTTTTCTTCGAAATGTTTATTGCCAATTTATTGGCCATTATTTCATATGCAAGTCTATCCTTCAGTTGGGAATCCTTTTTGCCAATAACCAGCCTTAGCCAAACATTGTTTTTGTCATATTGATAGGCATTAATAGCTGTAATCAATTCTTCATCCACAACAATTTTTTTTTTGGCCGGCGCAATGTATGTTTTATAGAAAATAAATTGAATCGATTTCTCGAAGAATTGAGGTTTCCGAATTTTTTGTAGTGGTTTAGAAAAGGTCAGGACTATTTTAATATCTTTTTCAGAAGAAACGGTTTCAAGGTTTTCTAAGAGATTATACGCGGATAAATCCACCGCATGCGATGGGTTTTGCGAGAAGAACAAAAACAAGACCGAGAAGGCATAAAGCAAATTTTTCATTTATCAGGACCCTAAACTTTCAATGCGTTCCAATGGTGAAACTATATCGGTTAAACGGACACCAAATTTCTCATGCACCACAACAACTTCGCCTCGCGCCACTAATTTTTCATTTATGAGAATTTCTAAAGGTTCCCCGACTAGTTTTGATAGCTCGATGACAGACCCTTGCCCCAATTGAAGAAGGTCATTTATTAACATTTTTGTTCGACCCAATTCCACGGTTACAACCAGAGGTATATCCAAAATCATATCCAGGTTTTTGTTATCGCGTAAATTTTGGGTCAATTCGTTCCTTTGCGGGAATTCTAATTTCGTTTTATCCTCGGAACTCTGAGATGAAATATCTTCGGAAGAGCTTGAGTCTTCTTCGTTCTTCACTTTTCCCTGGTTATCAATTAAGCCATCTAGATTTAAGTCTAATCCATCTGTGCTTTCATCAGTCATAATGCTTATGCTCCTTTCTTAATAAATGACGAAATTTGAATTGCCTTGTTGCCTCTTGACACTCCCGGATAGGCTTTATATTTTGGGATTCCTTCCACCTTAAGCAATAATTCATCTGCTACGTCATTATCTAACTGAATAATATCTCCCACGCTTAAATTAATTAACTCATTGGATTTAATGGTTGTTTTCCCCAATTCCACCAATATTTCGACTTCAGCGTTTTGTAACTTTTCCTGCAATCTTTTTAGCCAGGTTTGGTCTACTTCCATCTGGTCACTCTGAAATCTGGTTCTCAGTTTGGTCATAATTGGCTCAATTGTTGAGTAGGGGAGGCAAATTGTGACTGCTCCTTCGGCATTCTCCATTTCAATTTCAAACAAAATAACAACCACCACATCTGTTGGTGAAACAATAGCGGCAAACTGTGGATTAATTTCAGATCTGACAAAAGATGCTTGAATTGAATGCACATGCTTCCAAGCTTTTTCCCAATCCTTTAAGGCGGAGATAATAATTTTTTTGATCATTCTTTGTTCGATTACTGTAAAATTGCGACCTTCAATCTTGAAAGTAGATTTACTCCCGCCTCCAAAAAAAATATTGACCAAAGAAAATACTAAATCGCTTTCAGCGGCAAGCAAAGCAAATCCCCTGAGTGGTTCCATTTTAAAAATATGAAGGCTGGCTGGAACAGGGAGAGATTTGATGAAATCTCCAAATTTGACGGTGTCGGTGGAAACTATTGTTACATCCACAGTTTTACGCAATTGCGCCGACAGGCTGGAACGAAATAGTCTGGAAAATCTTTGATTAATAATATCCAGAGTCGGCATCCCTCCCCGAATGATTCTTTCCTGGCTTGTTAAATCATAGTGGGTTATCTCGGAGTCGTCGATGGGTTGATCGGGTTTCGTCTCAATCTCTCCGTCAGTAACGCCTCTAAGCAAGGCATCTACTTCTTCTTGTGAAAGAATTTGGCTCATAACTTATTCAAATTAAAATCCAATTTTAAAAATCTCCTGGCTTTATTGTATAACAAATTCAGTAAAATATATGTTTCTTAATTGGCCGGAAACCAAGAAATTGTTGATTCTCCTGGTTATTTCATTGCGCAGCTTTAATTTCCCCTCAAAGGTATAAATTTCTTCAAAAGTCTTGTTACTTAATAACATTATAATTGAATCTTTTATTTTTGGAAGATTGGCAGTGATTTCCTCGCTAAAATCATTATCTCCCATCTCCAATTCCATGGTTAATTTTAAAAACCTTTTGCCCCCTTCTCCAGCAAGGTTAATGATAAAAGGCTCTATAGGATACATCGGGCCTGTTGTTACTTGGATTTTTTCTGGCCTTTCATTCCCTTCATTTATTTTAAGAGTTCCTCCCCCAACCCCAATGGCAGGGCCAACAACCTTGAACCATAAGAAAGCTCCGCTTGTTCCTAAAATTCCAAGACCGAGAAGTATCATTATTAATTTAAGATTTCCTTTTTTAGGAACCTTATCTCGGGTATCATTTTCTTCGATCATAATGGGTCCTTTTTTTGTAAAGATGGGTTGGGAGCCCAAGAATCTTTTTTCTTTTTCTCTTTTAAAAAATTGAAAATTAAATTATTGCCCGTGAAGAGCAAAGCTAAACTTAAGCCTTTAAAAATGCAAAAATGCAATTAGGGCGCCATCCCACATTAATTCGTATTAATGGCTTATTTTTTAATATGTTAGCTTGTGTTGCTAATAACCGTTTTATAAAAAAACGATATATTAAGGTAATGAGTTAAAAAGTTTAATTTTTCTTAAACAAACTTTAGTTTGGGTATAAATCCCTCTTTAACAGGTATATTAAAAAAAAATAAGTCATAAAATCAAATATTTATGTGCTATATGGTATGATATTATTCCTAATGTAATATTGGTTTTATATATGTTCTAAAGCTTAAGACCCCATCCCTGAGCATCAGTTTGGTCAAATATTTGACGGTATCTTTTTGACGTTTTACTATGTCTTGCCAGAATGCTCCGGACTTTGGCCGGAGTTGAATGGCATCCGTTTTAGAGGGTTTGGGGGATAGATCCCCCCGTCCAAATAGTTATTTCCTTTTTGAAGCTCCGACCTCTGGTCGGAGAGTTTCACAACCTAGACTATACCAGCGATCGAAACCCAATATTATTCACCGTGGACAAAATTCCGAAGGAGGATTGGCAGAAAATTAAGCGCTCATTAGGTGGATGCGGGCATACAATTATTTTCAATGAGGGGGTTTTATTATACATACCGCCGAACTTTGAGGTGGACGTTTCATCTCCTGCGTGGCAATATCAAGCGTTGCAAGGCCGCCCCAATAAATCCAATTCCGAACGCGAAGCGCAGATGGTGGTCCGGCAAGCCATGCCATACCAGAAGCTTCAGCTTCCAGCGGTATGTCGCAAAATATAAGGTCCTCGTTAGAGCCCGGGGGATAGGGTTCCCGGTTGGCGTGAACCTCATTGAGTTTTATGAAGCCCTGGTCCTCGGGAAAAGTTTATGGAGCCTGCCGTCCACAAGCGGAAATACTGCTTTCGTTAGCTCCCGAGTGTTTCGATTTGAAACCAGATAGACAACTCCATTCTTTAAGGCATATAGCAAGAGTCAGGCAACATTTTAATGTTTGAGTTGCCCAATATATGGAAAAAGAAAAAAATTGTTTTGGCACAAGTTTTAGGCGCATAGTGAATGCCACAAGGTATTCTTGGCAGGGATTGGTTTCTGCCTGGAGGGGCGAGTGGGCATTTCGTCAGGAGTCCATTTGTTTTTTGTTTATGGTTCCTGTCGGTTGGTGGATAGGAAAAACCTTTCTCGAAAAAGCTTTATTAATAGGATGTGGTTTAATCGTATTGATAACCGAATTGCTAAACTCGGCGATAGAAGCTGTTGTAGATCGGTTTGGAGAAGACCATCACGAGTTGGCAGGCAAAGCAAAAGATATGGGATCGGCAGCAGTATTCATTAGTATTTGTCTCACAGTTTTAATTTGGGCATTAATTATTTATGATCGCTTTTATCCCTGAAAATCAAAACTCCTGACATTGCCAAAACCTTCTTTTCCATGATGAAAAGGTCCATGCCTGTCCTTGCTAATTGATAAAAATGTGAGCTAGCCCTTTAATGCGAATAACCATAGGGTTTTTATTTCAAAAATGATTGAAATTGAGTCTGCCATTTGCCCGTTATGTGAAACGAAGGAGGCGAACAAATTTTTTCGGGACCAACAGCGTTTATATTTTCGTTGTTGGGCCTGTGAGCTGGTGTTTGTGCCTCCCATTTATTTTTTATCCGCGGGTGAAGAAAAGGCCAAATACGACCTGCATCAAAATACGCCAACAGATCCGGGTTATCGCAAATTTTTAGGAAGAATGCTGGCGCCAATGCGAGAGCGACTGGCTCCGGAAAGCCATGGGCTTGATTTTGGTTCCGGACCCGGGCCGACCCTATCGGTAATGTTTGAGGAAATTGGTTATACTATGACGCTTTATGACCATTTTTATGCGAATGAACCTGCCGCATTAAAAAGACAATATGATTTTATTACCGCCACTGAAGTGGTGGAACATCTGCGCCACCCAAGAAAAGAGTTGGGTAGAATATGGGCTTGTCTAAAAAAAGGGGGCAGCCTCGGGGTTATGACCAAGCTTGCGCTGGGGCTCGAAGAATTTGCAGGCTGGCATTATAAAAATGATCTAACCCATGTCAATTTTTTCTCGCGGAGGACCTTTGAATGGCTGGCGGATCAGTGGCATGCAAACCTGACTTTTGCAAATAAAGATGTCATTCTTTTTTGTAAAAAAAATGATATGTGAGGCAAACTTTGTATTCCAGGGAATGGTATTTGGAAGATCAAACTATTCCCTGGAATTTCCATGCTGGATTCTAAAACAGAATATAACCGGACCTTCAAGACATGGAGTTGAAAGAAAAATTACCCGCATAAACACCTTTGCCCGAGCGACTCCAAACAGATTCATTATATAATTGGATCGTAAAGGAATTTCAATGTTTATATATCCCATATGTGAATTGCCATAGGCTTTAGCCCGTGGACTAGGGATGCTAAATCTCTCAGGGGTTTTAACCCCAGAATTTAATAGTGTCTGTATTATTAAAGGACTAAAGTCCAGATTTTTTGGCATTATTCCACGAGCTAAAGCTCGTGGCTATGCAGCTAAACCCACTGACACATTAAGTAAAAGTTGCCGAAGGCCTAACTTGTCAAAAATTTAAATTTTCCTATTAGTAACCCCTTTATTGCTGTTATATTATTATATTATGAGCGCGCAACCTATTTCCGAAAATTATAAAAAATTAATTTCATTGGCCGAAAAACGCATAATCATTATGGATGGCGCAATGGGCACCATGATACAACGCCATAAGCTGGACGAGAACGATTTTCGCGGCTCCCGTTTTAAAAATCATCACAAAGAGTTAAAAGGCAATAATGATTTATTGACGTTAACGCAGCCAGAAATAATTAAAGAAATTCATCGGCAATATTTTTTAGCGGGAGCGGATATTGTTGAAACCAACACTTTTAACGGCACGGCCATTGCCCAATCCGACTATGGCCTGGGAAATTTGGCTTTTGAACTCAATCACACGGCGGCCGGTTTAGCGAAAGAGGTGGCGCAAGAAATAATGGCTCATTCCCCCAGGCGCCAGCTCTTTGTTGCGGGGGCTATTGGACCCACCAATAAAACAGCCTCCATGTCGCCAGATGTCAACGATCCGGGTTTTCGCGCTATTACCTTTGATCAGTTGGCAAAGGCATATGAGGAGCAAGTCCGCGCCCTTGTGGCCGGGGGGGTTGATATCCTGCTCATTGAAACTATTTTTGACACTCTAAACGCCAAGGCCGTTATTTTTGCGGTTGAACAATTTTTTGATCAGAGCCATGAGCGCCTTCCAGTAATGATTTCAGTTACGGTCACTGATAAATCAGGCCGCACACTTTCGGGACAAACTGTCGAGGCCTTTTGTAATTCCGTTCGTCATGCTCGACCCTTTAGTATGGGGATTAATTGCGCCTTGGGCGGCAAAGATATGCGTCCTTATATAGAAGAGCTTTCTTCCCTAGTTGATTGTTATGTTAGCACCTACCCCAATGCCGGATTGCCCAATCCTTTAAGCGCATCGGGTTATGATGAAACTCCGGAAGATACTGCTGAAATAATTGCTGATTTTGCGAAGGGTGGATTTTTAAATTTGGCCGGCGGGTGTTGCGGCACAACCCCGGATCATATCAAAGCGGTGGCTGAAAAATTAAAGAATTATCCTCCGAGAAAATTGCCAAAAATAGCAGCAACCACGCGCTTGAGCGGTATGAACGAATTTAATATTATTGGCGACCCTGCGCCTTTTGTCATGGTGGGAGAACGAACAAATGTTATGGGATCCGCCCGTTTTTCTAAGCTAATTCAAAATGATGATTTTGAAGCGGCTTTATCTGTGGCCTTGCAACAAGTGCAAAATGGAGCCAATGTCCTTGATATTAATTTTGATGAAGGCCTGTTAGATGGCGAAGCTTGCATGACACGTTTTTTGAATTTAATGGCCGCTGAGCCGGATATATGCAAGGTCCCCTTTATGCTGGATAGCTCTAAGTGGTCTGTTCTGGAGGCGGGATTAAAATGTGTTCAGGGCAAATGCATTGTTAATTCTATCAGCCTTAAAGAAGGCGAAGAGGTCTTTTTAAAGCAGGCCCGGTTAGTTAAACGATACGGAGCCGCCGCCATTGTTATGGCCTTTGACGAGAAAGGCCAGGCCGCAGAATTAGAGGACAAAGTTAAAATCTGCCAAAGAGCTTACAAACTACTGATTGAAAAAGCGGGAATGCCGGCGGAGGATATTATATTTGACGCCAATGTCCTCACTGTCGGCACGGGCATTAAAGAACATAATAGCTACGCTATTGATTTTATCGAAGCGGTGCGTCAGATTAAAGCCAACTGCCCAGGGGCCCGCACAAGCGGAGGAATAAGTAATGTTTCCTTTTCCTTTCGTGGCAACAATAAAGTCAGGGAAGCCATGCATGCCATATTTTTATATCATGCAATTCAGGCGGGTCTTGATATGGGGATTGTCAATGCCGGTATGCTCTCCATCTATGAAGAAATAGAGCCTGAACTCCGCGAGAAAGTTGAAGCAGTTGTATTAAATCAATCCAGCGATGCCACGGACCAATTAATTTCCCTGGCAGAAAAATACAAAGGGGATAAGGTCCAAAATAAGCAAGAGGAAAAAGCTTGGCGCCAAGGCGAGGTACATGAGCGGATTGGGCATGCTTTGGTAAAAGGAATCACAGAGTATATTGAACAGGACACTGAAGAAGCCAGGAAAAAGCTAGGCAAACCTTTAGCTGTGATTGAAGGCCCATTGATGGATGGCATGAAAACGGTAGGACAATTATTTGGCAGCGGCAAAATGTTTTTGCCCCAGGTGGTCAAAAGCGCTCGAGTGATGAAAAAAGCTGTGGCTTATTTAGAGCCTTATATGAAAAACGAAAAAAAACCAGGGCAATCCTCCTTCCAAGGAAAAGTAATTATAGCCACCGTTAAGGGCGATGTGCATGATATTGGGAAAAATATTGTGTCGGTGGTATTGGCTTGCAATAACTATGATGTGGTCGATTTAGGGGTCATGGTTCCCTGTGAAAAAATATTAAAAACCGCAAAAGAAGAGCAGGGGGATATTATTGGTCTTAGCGGTCTTATTACGCCTTCTCTGGATGAAATGATTCATGTGGCCAGTGAAATGAAGCGGCAGGGTCTTGAAATTCCTTTGCTTATCGGCGGCGCCACCACCAGCAAAGCGCATACAGCGATTAAAATAGCTCCTCATTATGATGGAATTGTTGATCATGTGCTTGATGCCTCATTAGTCATCAATGTCTGCGCCAACCTGAGAACAGTGGAAAAAACGCAAGCTTACCAAAAACAATTAGAAAAGGAGCAATCCACAATCCGCCAGGCGCACGCATTGCAACAGCAAAAAGCTGAATACTTGCCATTATCCCGGGCGAGAGAAAAAGGTTTTAAAACTGTATGGAAGGAAACAACTATTAATAAACCCCAAAAATTGGGCATAATCGCATATGATAATCTCGACCTAATGAAAATAAGCAAATTTATTGATTGGTCGCCCTTCTTTTGGGTCTGGGATTTTAAAGGAGTTTTCCCTAAAATATTTGATCATGAGAAATGGGGAAAACAGGCTAAGAATCTTTATGAAGATGGTCAAAGATTGTTGCAAAATATTATTGTCAACCACAGTTTTAAGCCCCGCGCCGTGCAAGGGTTTTGGCCGGCAAATAGCGTGGGAGATGATGTAGAAGTTTATACGGACGATAATCGCAAAGAAGTATTGGCCACCTTCCACTTTTTACGCCCACAAAAGATAGGACAAAGGTCCGATGAAATTTGCTATTGCCTGGCGGACTTTGTGGCGCCAAAAGAATCAAAGATTAAAGACTACATTGGCGGCTTTGCCGTTACCTCAGGACACGAGGCAAAAGATCTGGCTGAGGGCTATAAACTCAATAACGACGATTATTCCTCTATAATAGTTAAAGCCCTGGCCGATCGACTGGCAGAAGCTCTGACGGAAATGATGCATTTTGAAGCCAGGAAAAACTGGGGTTTTGGAAAAGATGAAAATTTAAGTCACACTGAGCTGCTCCAGGAAAAGTATAGAGGGATTAGACCGGCTCCAGGTTATCCAGCGTGCCCAGACCATACCGAAAAAGAAATATTATGGGAAATTTTAAAGGCGGAGGACCACACGAAAATAGCGCTCAGTGAAAATTTTGTTATGAGTCCCGCCAGTTCTGTGTCTGGATTTTATCTGGCCCACCCAGGCGCCAGATATTTTGCTGTGGGCAAGATCAATAAAGACCAAATTAAAGACTATGCCCAACGAAAAAAAATGAAAGTGGCCGATGTGGAAAAATGGCTTGGTCCTAATTTGGGTTATTGATTCATTGGAAGGGGATTCGTAACTATTCAGCCAATTCATAGATTGTTGTGTGTTGCCCTTCCAGGGATTTAATTTTCTTTATTTAAAAACAAAAAACCTGGTCCTCAGGACCAGGTCAAATATATTGGCTATGCCCTACCTTGTCATTCCCGAGAGTTCCTATCGGGAATCCAGAATCAAAACTCCCCTTGGATTCCCGATAAATCTTGTCCTCGCATGCTTTTAGCGGGGAACGTTCGGGAATGACATCCCGGGATGTCGTGAATGAAACTATGTGTCTTTAAATCTCTGCTATTTTGACCCAACAAGGTGTAATGCTTTTGCCAGTAAATCATGCCCTCTGGGCTTATTCCAATACAGATCCCTACGGGATAGGGTTTTTATTCTTTTTCCCGGAGCTTCCGGGCAGGGCTAATGTTGTATCGCCATTTCCTGGCTTTCTAATGGAAGATGAATTATTGCAACAAAGAGCCCCGGAGGGGCGGCCTAGTATAGCCATGGGCGGAAGCCCCTGGAGGAAGAATAAAATTTGGTAAGCCCTGGAAGGGCGATACAAATATCTCTATGCAAATGTATTATAAAAAAACAATTTTACGCTGAATAGTTATGGAAATTTTTTAAAAAGACTTCCACCTGACGCTATGTTTATAGGACTTGACAGAAGAAATAGGGACCTTCGATTTCACAAAAAAGTTTCCTTTCTCTCCCCCTTCTAAAATCCCTTCCTTTTTTCCTTTCACAGGGACGGTAACGGTTTCCATAATTCTTTCCCTGGAATCTAAAAAATCAAAAATAATTTCCACGGAATGAAGGAGGTCTTCACTGTTGTTTTTCACCTGTCCGGAAATTACCATATTTCCTTTTTTATCAGCTTTTGGAAAAATAGCCCCTAGAAGGGAAACAGCGCTTTCTTCGCTATCTTTTTCCTTCTCTTCAAGGTTGGAAGTTTTCCATTTGATACTATACTTATAAGAGCCGACAGTGGAAATAGGAATACCGGATTTGACAAGAAAATTCCCATTCTGGCCCCCTTCTAAAATACCTGTCAGTTTGCCCTTAACAGGGACCGTAACGGTTCCCATAGGAATTTCCTCGGGATCAAGAAAATCAAAAACAATTTCCACGGAATGCAGGAGGTCTTCACTATTGTTTTTCACCTGCCCTGGAATAACCATGTTTCCTTCTTCGTCAACTTTTGGAACGATATCGCCCACAATGGAAACAGCCTTTTCTTCGCTATCTTTTTCCTTCTCTTCGAGGTCGGAAGTTTTCCACCTGAGACTATACTTGTATGAGCTGATAGTAGAAATAGGAGCGCTGGATTTAACAAGAAAATTTCCACTCTCTTTGCCTTCTAAAATACCTTCCTTTTTCCCTTTCACAGGGACTGTGACGGTTTCCATAATCATTTCCAAGGGATCTATAAAATCAAAAACGATTTCCACGGAATGAAGGAGATCTTCACTGTTATTTTTAACCCGTCCCAAAATAACCATGTCTCCATTGGCGCCAACTTTTATATCGAGTTTGTCCTGCACAGTAATAGCGCTTTCTTTGCCATTATTATTTTGCTCTGCCAGCGCTGAAAAAACATTAGGCATAAGAGCGCAAAAAAACATCAATAAACAAGCTTTTTTTATGAGTTTATTTTGCAATGGTTTTTCCCCTTTATTTATACTATTACACGGTAAAAAATGCTTTTTTGAGAAAGTTTTTTTGTTTGTTCTCCAGGGCGGCAGCCCTATTTGGTTGCGGCCCCTTAGCCGTTTTATGGTGTGTAAACATTTATAACAAGATTCCTGGTTACTTTCAACTCTTCAGGAACTAGATCAAGTGGCGAAAACTTCATGGGCAGGATTATGGAAAGAATTCGAAAAAGATTATTTTCCGGCGACAAATTCCAGACTTTTCAAGGGATAAGCAAAAAGGCGAATGGGAGCGCAAAGCGCTCCCAGGCTGCCTTCCTTCCGATTCTTTGATCTATATATTTCATATTTCTTACTAGACTATTTCTCTAACCAGAAAAGCTTTTTAACATCTCCAATGGGGTTCCAGGTGCTTCCCCCTGAAATATTAAAACCGCTGGTGCTGCCTCGTCCTCTTCCTGCCTGGCCCACAACGGCATGGCTTCCTCCGCCGGCCACACTTACTCCGGAGACCCTTCCTGATCCAACGGAAACAACATATTCCGCGTTTCCAGCTTTAACGTTGGCCATTGCGGAACCGGCGCTAATGTCAAAGGTAGAGCTTGCGCCGCCGCCTGTATAAGTTGAGGCTGGTCCTAAATTAAAGACTAAAAGATAGCTTTCGCCAAAGGAACAACCCAGTTGGTTTGCGGGAGGAGGGTCAAAAACCAGAAAAATGGCTTCAATATTTCCGCTGTCCCTATTTTCCAGCAGCACAGGGGATGCGACTAACTTGGCGTTTGAAAGACTTTCTGAAACTCCTACACCTGATCCTATATCAATCTGTACTCCCGTTTTATCGATAAGGGTCCCCCTTACATTATCAATATTAAAATCCAAGGTAATGGCATCCGTCATTGCCGGAGTGGCCGGGTTAACAATCGTAAAAAAGAGATTGGTGGACTTGCCATCGGAGTCAGGGTCTTCGAAGGCATTGGAACCAAAGACTAATAAATTCAGCGCATTACCCAATGACTTGTCAAAATCCCTCATGGCCGGAGAAAAATAAATGGGGTCATCAACGCTAGGAACGAATTTCCCTGCGAGATCCAAGCTTGTCTTATCCCAGAGGGCTTTGGTGGGCGAGGTTGTATTCGTATGCCAGAGGCGTCCTTTTAAATCAACCTGATAACTTGCCATTACCTCGCTGGCGCCTTTGGAAACAGTAACGGAATCCGCAAGAAGTCCATATTGCACGCTGGTTCCAACTCCATCCATTTCAATATCGTCTCTGAGGAGGGCTCCGTTTTCAACGTTAATAATATGATAAATTTCTCCTTTGCTATCGCCGTAGGCGTTATCATCATAACCTGATCCGGCGAAGACCACCCATTCGTACGTCCCCGCGTTATCTACTCTGCCAAAGGCAGGAAGAGACCATGTCTCTCCGAGGGTCGGAGTGTAAACGGCGATATTTTGTGTGTGCCAGAGGACTTTGAAAGGAGCGATGGTCATATCGTAACGGTTAGCCTTCGTCCCTGCCCCCGTGAAAGGAGCTCCCGTGAAATCAGCGGCGGCGCCGGTATAATCGCTCGCGCCTTTTGGGTGGGTAATGTCAAGGGCAAAATAATTTTTGCCTCCCGGGCCTTCCCCCATTACCAGGACCGTGTGCCATGTGCCATCGGCAAATTGCACATCGTTGACTTTAGGGGAGCTGGATATACCATAAATATGATCTGCCGGATTAGGCTGCTGGCCGGAGTTACTAATAGGATCATTTGAAACCATGGCTGCTTCATGAAAAGTTTTTAAATTCTTCAGAAGGTCAGGGGGAATATAAGAAAATAACTCTTCGCCCGTTTCAAAGTCAAAAGCATACAAGGTGCCGTCATTAGTTCCGCTATATACCACTGAATCCCTGTGGGCAAATTCATCCTGAAACGTGACTCGTCCCGTCAGACCGTCTTTGGGTTTAATAGGTGTTCCAATGGAAATGGGCACCATATTGCTCATATCGCCCCGGAACCATAACCGGGAATCAGCGATTCCATCTCCATCTTCGTCCAAACCGCCACGGGCAAATTCAATGTAATCTTCGGCATCAGCTTGAATGGCCCCCCAACCGGCAAGGCCGTTGATTTCGAGCCAATTGGCGGTGGTAAGCTCAAGAAGAGTTCCATCTAATCTGGAGGTATAAACATTTCTGCTATTCCAGGGTTTCAGATAAAATGCCCCCTTATAGGTATAATTTGTTCCGCCAAAGGTGGCCGTATTTCCGATATATTCATAGGCGGTTAACTTCGAGGAGTTGCAGTCCGTTGCTGCCGTTTCGCAATAAAGCGCAATTTCCGTATATGTATAGTTTATGCCCCCAACATTCAAAAAATCTGGAGGTGGGGATGTTGGCATTCCAGGTGATACGATAGCTTTTGGAAGATTGTTGGTGTCTGCCGCGGGAAGAATAAGGGCTACCCCGGCATCCCACCAGAATTCATCATTTATAAGGTCCACCCCCCGGAGATGGCCTTTCCATGAAGGATATTCGGCGGACGCCAGAATTCCCACATCGTTGGTCACAAAAGTGGATCCCGAAGAAGTCGCCGTGGGCGAACCGGTAACAAAATCCCCGGCGGCAATAGCCGCGGTAATATTAAGAAACGCCTCTTTTATTTCCGCCCGATCTGTGACAAAAAAAGCATAGTTGTCGCCATCGTCAAGGGGGATAGCGGTTCTTTCAAGGCCGTAAAAAGGATCGGTGGCGTCGGTGCCGCCACTGCGGGCTATTTCGTTAAGATTGCTCGCCATACCGCCCATCCCTGCGGCCGTGGGGTCGATGACCCCTATAACAAAGGTCTTAACGGGGGTGTCCACGCCGGCAGCGCCTGCCTGCAGATTAAAAAGGGCGGTGGCATCAGTTGCGGCCGTAGTAAAGTCAGCGCTGTTTCCAAAACCATCGGACACAAAAATGATATAGTTTTTTGTAAAACACCCGGAATTGGAGTTTAAGTCATTGGGAATAATAGTATTGCTGAAATATTCATAGGCATCGTTTGTAAAATCGCCATCGGCATTTCTGAAAATATCCGCAACTGGGATGCCTCCGGAAGTGCCTTTGTCCACGGCAAGGCCGCCATTGGCCTGCAAATCCATATACTGCATAATCACCGTGGCCTCATCCCAGGTTGCGGCGGGATTAACCGTGGGAGAAGTGGCTGGAGTTAGGCTATCAGAAACATCAATGGGGACCCAAAGTTTTCCCGCAGTGGCTTGATCGATAGGGTATTGAGCAAATACAGCCTGCCAGTAATCGAAGTGATAATAGGTGGTGCCGGTTCCAGCATCGACAAAGCTATTTCCTTTGAAATTTGTTTCCAGCCTGTCCGGAACAGCAGTGCAAACTCCCGGGCCACTGCCACCGCCACCGCCAACGCCTCCTCCACATGATCCTCCTGGAGCGCCGTGATAAGGGCCATTGTGACAGGCAAGAGCTGAAGAAGGAGAAAAAGAATCCATTAACCGACTGAACATGTTTCTCAAATCGTATTTATAGGCATACATGGTGGGGTTTTCTTCATTATTTTCCAGCGACGCAAAGCAGTCGGCTGTATAATAGGGGTAATAAGTGGCTTGATTGTAGGACATTAAACCGTAATTCATAATTTCTTTCGTGGCGTTCAAGACCCCCGGTTCGGTAAATCCTGAAAGAACATCCTTAACCATATAGAATCTGCTCTGAAGGGCAGGGTCATCCCCTTCATTATCGCTTACTCCGCCGCCAGAATCCCCCGCCGGGCGTGTCATAAATTTATCGGTGGAGACAATGATAAGAACATTCGGTTTGCTGCCGTCAATGAGGTCGCCTACTTCTCTATACATATTCATTTTTGCGTATGAGTTATCGGCCATTAAGGTAAAAAAGGCCATTAAAAACATCAAGGAAAATAATAATATTTTTTTCATTTTGAATTCCTCCTCATCAAGATAAAAAATATTGAAAACTGCATAAAGCGGCTAAGGGCCGTAACCAAATAGGGCTGCCGCCCTGTAGAACAAACAAAAAAACTTTCTCAAAAAAGAATTTTTTACAGTGTAATAGTATAAATGAACAATAATTTTTGCCATTTTCAATCCCCCTCAAACTGCCCAATCAATATCGCCTCTGAGAGAATTTGAATTGTGGCCAGTTAAATCCTTACCCCCGTAAGAATCATAACCCTGCTCAAATTGCAGATAGGCGTCCACACTGATGGTGGCCTTAGCGGGATTACGGTATGTTCCGGTGGACGTAATAATTACTTTCCGGTTCTGTTCTACAGCTGGGTCCGCATTTTCATCAGCAACCCAGGGTAGTCCATCATCATCTGTCATCAAGACAGTGTAAAAAGATTGGGGAGCATTGGGAATCGGTGTATTTGTGAAAATATTGCCATTATTGCTATAAAGCCAACCGGTCCAGCCAGAGACGGCGTTGAAATTCGATTCTAAAAAATCCATGCCCATTTCAATCCCTCCATCCGCGGCATAAAAGGCCCTTTGCGAATTTTGGAAATTTGCGCTTATTTTTACTTCTGTTGCGGCATTCATATATGCGACTGTGCCGAGCCCTGTAAGAACAACCATGACTAGCAATGATATGATTATGGCCACGGTCCCTGATTCGTTTTTTATTATGTTCATCCCATTTCCCTCCTGAATAGTATCTGTATTGTCGCCAACGTGATTGTTGGTGAAACCTGAACTTTCGTTATTTATATTAAGCAAAAACAATACCAAAACACAACTATTTGATTTTGAAAAGATTATTTTTTGCAAGGGAGGTCTCTGTGCAAAAATCGGCAGAACTATATGCAAAAAATTGCACATTCGGAATTGGGATGTTTGTGAAGGCTCCAAATAGTCTTGAGGTTCTTAATGTTTGGATTGGCCAGGGAAGTTTATGAGCATGCGGGTAAGGCTATAAATTGAACCAGGCTATGGAATTGATTTGAGGCAACTCTTTCCGATGCGCAAAGGAGATGAACAGGAAGAATCCCGATGTTGATGTTAAAAAGGATTTCTATTTGGGCGCCTCTAAAAACTAGTTATTTTGTTTTCTGGCAAGGCGTAAAAAGTCGAAAAACCGGATTTTATATGTAGTAAATGAGGATTTTGAGGCTTTTTATAACGAAACCAAGGAAGCAAAAGAGCAGTTTTTAGTGGGGCCCTTTAGTAATTTCTTGGTCTGACATTGGAGGTTAATGTTCTCGTCCGGTATCCAACTCCCGCTCCATCGTTATGGGGCCAAGTGGGATCTTTCTTGGATGTTCGGCCGGTAATAGATACCTGCACTATGCGAATATCGTCGATTTTATCTCCAGGAACGCCATTATTTGGAAGTCCTGTGCCTCCATCATCAAAGGTATAAGTAAAGGTTAGAGCGGAAATACTTTCTGCCAGGTCATTCCAGGTGGGACCTGCAGGATTAGTCAGTATCTGCAAATTCCCTCCGCTCAGCCTATATCCTATCTTTTCAGTAGCATCATTTAATATAGCGCCATCTCCGTCATTATCAATGGTCAAATAGATGGTAATGGCATCTGGAACGGCGATGCCACCATTGTTGCTTTCCGCAAAAGCGGCATTGGTAAAACCAAATTTATCCGATTCTGTTGGGTCATATCCTGCCGATCGAATGCTTCGGGTGATAACATCCATGGCTATTCTTACATTCTGCTGCATCTCAGCAACTTGATTTTGTACATTGTATGCTTTTGTCTGGGAAGTATAGAGCTGATAGACTCCGCCCAAGACTATAAGTGTCAGGACTAAAGATATTAACAACTCAATAAGGGTAAAGCCATGGTTATTCACGCAATTTTTTAACCTTTTAGTAATCATGATAAGGCCACTATTCTAATGAAAATTTTATTTAATATCAATTCCAAAAATCCTCCCCATCAGGGAATTGCATACAGCGGATCCCCCGAAGATCATACGGAGGTCATCCCAATTTTAATACCGATATGCTTTGGCGTTAAGTATTACTTTTTATAGAGGTTAAAACGACGTTTTTAGCGTTGCCGTATGCGCTTGTCCAAGAGACAGTTACCCCTATAGTTCTTGTACTTCCAGCGCCAGTTACGCTATTTGTCCAAGTGTGTTTCCCGCTTGTTCCATTAACTCCGTTTTGGGCGTCTAAGGCTCCAAAATTTAAATTGATAAGGCTCTCTAATTGATTCTGCGCAATGGAAGTGGCTGTAGTGTAATCATTGCTGAAGGTATTGCTTCTGATAGTGGTTGTTGCTAATGCCGCCAGACCCAAAAGAGCGATTGAGAGAATAACCATTGAGATCAAAACTTCAAGCAGTGTAAATCCAGCGCAAGAGGATGTTATTTGGGATATCTTCCCCTGCGAGAGTCTTCTCCCACGCTTTACTTTTCCTTCAACGATATCAGCGCCCTTGTTTAAAAGAAGCAGTCTGTTTTGAAGCTCAGGCAAATCCCTATGTTCAGGCTTTTTGTCCACAACCTTACCCTTTCACAAAATCTTTAATTCCAGTTGGCTCCATTATCATTAGTTGTCCCCATCCTTACAAGACCGGTGGAACGAACAATCACAACGCATATCCTGTTTGTGTTGTCATCGTCCTTAATATAAAGACTGCCTCCCGCTGTTGCCGTTCCTCGGGGTGTAAAAGTTACTGCATTCACGCCGCCGAAGTCCACCCCATCCCCTGGAAGGACTGTTTCTCCAGTGGGGAATCCAGCCATCGCCGTAGTGCGATATGAAACTCCCGATGGCAATGCTTTTGCGGGATTTCCGCCAGAAATATCGGGCAGATTGAACTGGGATTCCACAAATTCGTTTATGGGGGGGGTGCCACCATTAAGAGTTTCTCCAAAAACGCCGTCATTATCAGTATCCAAATAAGCGGTATAAAAATTATCAGAAACACTTCCGACATTCATATCAAAATCCACAAAAAAATTAGATCCAGAGCTAATGGCTCTCATTTTTGCAAGTTGCATGGCGGAGAAAATCTCCCTGCAGGCTAATTTTTCTACGGGAGTTCTGAAGGAAGAATATGCCATGCCTATTACAATGGAAACGATTGACAGAACAACCACGGCCTCAATGAGAGTAAATCCCCTATTATTTTTGAGGAGACCAGCGGGGCCAATTGCGGCTATTTCTTTGTTGTATTTCATTATACCTCAAACTTAATAAACAGAACGCAAAATAAATGCCAATTATATAAGTTATTGTATATAGAGAAATTCTATTTTGCAAGAAAACAAATATGCATAATATTTCATATTGGCTTATGAAAATTCATACAGTTAATGTTTTGTGGTAACGTGGGTATGGGAATAAGAAAAGGTTTTTAGATTGAGAAAAGAGGGAAGTAGAGGGAATTTCCGATGGACGTGGCTTTTCAGTTCCACTTGTTGCCATCCCAGGTCCACATTCTGATAATACCTGTGGGTGCGACCACTACCGCGCAGGCGCGTCCGGAAATGTCGTTTTCATCAAAGACATAAATACTACCGCCAAATCCAGTAGGAGTCCCTTTAGGCAAAAACTTAATCCTTTTTGATCCGCTCGCAAATCCGACACCATTATCAAGAACTCCGGCAGAAAAAGTCCCGCCTGTGGGAGTTGCGGAAGGAGTGTTAAATGGGGAAAGCCCAAAAGAAACCCCGGGAGGAAGGGAAACCCCGGGAAAGCCCCCCAAGCTTTCTGACATTGCTAGCTGGGCGTCGGAAAATTCGTTTTGGCCCTGGGCGTTATTAATTTCACCAAAAGAGGCGGGGCAGCAGTCATCAAGGGGATCCGTGTTTAGGTAGGTTGTGTAAAAATTATCAGAAACATTTCCGCCATTCATATCAAAATCCACATAAGAATTATGTCCAGTGGCAATAGCCCTTATTTTTGCCAATTGCAGTGCCGAGAAAATATGTCTGCAGGCAATGTTTTCTTTAGAGGTTCGAAAAGAGATAAATGAGAGTGTTGTAAGAATAGACATTAACGCTAAAACAATAATAAGCTCAATGAGAGTGGCTCCAGTCACAGAACTGAAAGATGATGCCAGTTTAAAGTTGTCGTTGAGTAAATGAGCAACTTTTCCTCTGGTTTTGATGGTGGACTTTGTGCTGGAGCTAACCCCCAGATGTATTCTAAACATTTTAAAAATTGCAATAAAATAAAATTTTTATAAGTTATATTTTTTTACAACTATAAATTAAATTTTATTTATAATCAATACAAAAAGTATGTCTTGCCTTTTGAAATCCTCCTCAGGGCATCCTATCAGGGTGGAATTGGTTTTTAGCAAAGTATTGCGCTAGGGAGCAGGGTTGAAGAGGAATGTGGAGTCCATAGCTTTTCCCTCATTATCGCAATTCAAAAGAATGTTGAGGAAGACCTTGGGCTCTAATTAGATTATATGTAGTGCAGGCGCATAACCTGATAAATTAATTGTTTTTATAGAGGTTATTATACTTGGGGCTCTATTTTTTTTGAAATAATAGGATTTTAATTGATTATGAATTGTAACCATTTAATTTAATATCAGGGTATATCATCTAATTGAGGTTTAGAATTTTACAATTTAAATAGTCCTGTTAGGGACAACTGATAATAGCCCAGCGATTTATCGCTGGGAAGATGCCAAAAAATATTTAATCCCATAGGGACGACTGAAAATTATAGGAGTTGTATGAGCCAGAGTATTTCAGCTGTCCTTACAGGACTAATTTATTGAGAACATAAACCCGGCAATAAATTGCCGGGCTATTAGCTCCAGCCCCTCGGGGGCTTAAACATGCAATCCATTTTCCCTTATTGAGTTTATACGGAGAATCTATATATAAAAAAGGCAATGGGTTTATGGATTTAGTGGAATGGAAAACTCTTGAAGGTATTATTGGAAATACTATATTGGAAACAGTTTAAGGCTTCAGACCCCATTATAGCTTCTTGCCGCTCTTTTTTATTTCAACAATCATGAGAGGGAGAGCATTTTTTGCAAAGCGGAATGGGCCTTCGCGCTAATTTCCTCAGGAACGGTGATTTTATGTTTTTCTTCTTCCAGGGCAATTAAAACATCTTCTAATATTGTTACTTTCATATTCGGACAGATTTGTTCTTTTGAAGGAAAATAAAAGTTTTTTCCTGGATTTTCTTTCCTGAGCCTATAACCAATGCCAATTTCTGTTCCAACGATAATTTCTTGATGAAGACATTCTCTGGCAAATTGGATCATTTCGGAAGTGCTAGAAATGTGGTCGGCAAGGCTCAGGACATCGGGAGCGCATTCGGGATGCGCCATAAAAACAGCATCTTTATATTGATTCATCGTATTCTGGACGTCTTTTACTTTAATGAAATTGTGGTGGGTAGGGCAAAAACCTTTCCATGGAATAATTTTTTTCCGGGTAAAACGTTGGGCATATTTGGCAAGATTCATATCCGGAATCATTAAAACCTTTTGGGCGCCATTTAGTGATTCCAGCACCCTGATGGCATTGGAAGATGTGCAGCATATATCGCTTTCCGCTTTCACTTCCGCTGAAGAATTAATATAGCAAACTACCACCGCGTCAGGATGGTTTTTTTTTACCTCTCTCAATTTTTTGGGAGTAACCATATCTGCCATGGGGCATCCAGCTTCAATATTTGGGAGAAGAACAGTTTTATGGGGGGACAAAATAGCGGCGCTTTCGGCCATAAAGTGAACGCCGCAAAAAACAATAATATCCGCTTTAGTCGCGGCGGCAGTCTGGCTCAACCCTAAAGAATCGCCTGCGTAATCCGCAATTTCCTGAATTTCATCTCTCTGGTAATTATGTGCCAGCAGGACCGCGTTTTTCTTTTTTAATAAAGAACGGATTTTTTTCTTAAGATTCTCTTCATGTTTATTTGCCATATTGACATTTTGTCACAAAATTTGATATAAAAGACAGTTTATTAAATTTTTTATTGCCGCTGATTATATTAGCAAGTAATTGAAAATGGGTATATCTTAATACATAACACAGACAAACAGCAACCCTATAAAATTATCATAATTTGCGCAATTGCGTAACCAACAATGACCTACCCTGGCCCGCCTGTCGCGTTTCAGCTCCGGTGAACTTTTGGGCGCAAAATTCAGGGTAAATTTATTAAAATCAAATGGTTTCTGGGAATTAGAGGAAATTAATAATTATGTTCAAAAGCTTGACAAATCGGTTAGAGCCAATATTAAAAGCATTAAAGGGACGGGGCAAGCTGAGTGAAGAAAATATCAAAGAGTCTCTTCGAGAGATAAGAATTGCTTTGCTGGAAGCCGATGTCAATATACATGTGGCCAAAAGTTTTATTAAAGCTGTTTCCGAAAAAGCTATTGGCGAAAAGGTTTTAAAAAGCATTACTCCCGGCCATCAGGTTGTGAAAATAGTGCATAATGAACTTATTCATTTATTGGGTTCTCAATCTTCCGATATAAATTTTTCCCAAAAGCCTCCTTCAATTATATTAATGATTGGACTGCAAGGGTCTGGAAAAACAACTACTTCCGGAAAGTTGGCTAAGAAATTTAAGGCCGAAGGAAAAGAGCCTTTTCTGGTTCCAGCTGATGTTTATAGGCCTGCGGCCATAGAACAGCTTATGATTTTAGGCGAGAAACTTGGAATAAAAGTATTTAACGCGGGCGAACAAAAAGATCCTGTTACGATATGCAAAAACGCATATGGGGAAGCGTCCCAAAAAGGATTAAACCCACTGATTATTGATACAGCTGGAAGACTCCACATTGATGACCAATTGATGGAGGAACTAAAAAACATTAAATCTGCGATTCAACCAAAGGAAATATTATTAGTGGCCGACGCCATGATGGGCCAGGAGGCTGTAAATATTGCTCAAGCTTTTAATAAAAATCTGGGGATCGACGGGGTAATTTTAACAAAAATGGATGGGGATGCTCGAGGAGGAGCAGCTTTATCAATACGGGAAATTACCCAAAAACCGATAAAATTTATAGGAGTTGGAGAAAAATTAGATGCTTTGGAAGTGTTTCACCCCGATCGTATGGCATCACGAATTTTAGGGATGGGAGATATCCTTTCGCTAGTGGAAAAAGCGGAAGTATCTATTACCGAAGAGAACGCTCGGGATTTGTATAAGAAAATTAAAAAAGAGGATTTTACTCTTGAGGATTTTAGAGATCAATTGACACAAATTAAAAATCTTGGGCCACTGGACCAGTTGGTAGGAATGATTCCCGGGATGAAGGCAAACAAAAATATTAAAATTGACGAAAAAGCCCTTGTCAAAACGGAGGCTATTATAAATTCTATGACAACTCAAGAGCGTTTAAAACATCAACTTCTTAATGGAAGCCGAAAGAAAAGAATAGCCAGGGGAAGCGGAACGCATGTGGCTGATATCAACAGATTGTTAAAGCAGTTTGTTCAATCAAAAAAAATGATGAAAAAATTTTCTAAAATGAATTTTAAAAACGGTTTTAACATGCGAAACATGTTTCCTTCTTAAAAAACAAAGATCCCTTTTATTGCAAGGATTAATTAGATTGCATGAGGTAAGAAGCATTATTGCAAAAAATGGCAGTTAGAATAAAAAGAAAAATAATTAAATCTCACAAAAACAATAACTTTCTTAGGATAAGATTAAAGGAGGTGATCCAGTGCCAGTAGTAATGCGATTGGCGAGATATGGCGCCAAAAAAAAACCATTCTATCGAATAGTTGTAGCAGATTCAAGATCTCCAAGGGATGGACGATTTTTAGAAATCCTTGGAACATTCAATCCGTTGAGGGAAACAGAGAATCTTGAAATCAATCAGGAAAAAGCGGTTTCATGGTTAAAAAAAGGCGTTCAGCCTTCTACGACCGTTAAGAGTCTATTAAAGAAAAAGGGAATCGAAGCATGAGAGAATTAGTTGAATTTATTGCGAAATCATTAGTAGAGAATCCTGAACAGGTTGCCATCAACGAAGTCGAAGGAGATAGAACCACCATAATTGAATTGAAAGTCGCCCAGGAAGATATGGGGAAGATCATTGGCAAGCAAGGGAAAACGGCTAGAGCAATAAGAACCATTCTCAATGCAACCGCCGCAAAGGCTGGAAAGAAGGCCGTTTTAGAAATCTTGGAATAAATGAAAGACGATTTAGTTTCCATTGGTAAAATCGTTAAATGCCAGGGGTTAAAGGGTGAAGTTAAATTGCTTCCGTTTATTATGGATCTGGCGCTGAAGGATTGTAACGGTAAAATCTACACCATCGATTCAACAGGGGAAGCTTTAAAGAGAGAGCCAGAATTAATTAGACCCCACAAAAAGCTTTGGATTATTCGCTTTGAAGGCATTAACAGCATTAATGAAGCCAAAAATCTTATTGGACAAACCGTTGCTGTTGATAAATCCTTCTTTCCGGAATTATCTCCAGGTAATTACTATTGGTTTGAGATAATAGGACTCGAAGTGTATGACGAAAAAAATAATTTTTATGGAGAAATAATAAAGGTATTTTCTACCGGAAGCAACGACGTTTATGTGGTGAAAAGCCAAAATGAAGATGAATTTCTCCTACCGGCTACTAAAGAGGTTGTAAAAAAAATAGATTTGAAAAAAAATAGGCTGATTTTTAGCCTGGTAGAGGGTTTATTGGAAAATTAATTGCCCAACATCCCCTTTAAATTTCAGAATATGACAGGATACGAAAAATTGAACCGATTTTTTATGATTGATTTAAATTTTAGAAGGTCCCGATCTTTGAATTCTCTATTATTAGCTAGTTTAAATATAACTATTTGATTTAATGAACATTAAATTTAATATTATTACTTTATTTCCAGAGATGTTTCATTCTCCTTTAAATGAAAGTATTCTCAAAAAAGCGCAGGAAAAAAACCTTCTTCAAATTAACTTGTTTAATTTACGTGATTTTGCTGAAGGAAAACATAAAGTCACCGATGACTACCCTTATGGCGGCGGCGTAGGGATGCTGATGAAGCCTGAGCCAATTATAAAGGCGATTGAATCCATTAAGGCTGAAAAAGGAGAAAGCAAAGTCGTCCTTATGACTCCTCAAGGGAAAAGCCTGAACCATGCCAATGTCAAAGCGTTCTCAAATGAAGATTCATTGATTATTGTATGTGCCCGTTATGAAGGAATCGACGAGAGGGTTCGGCAATATTATATTGATGAAGAGATATCAATAGGAGACTATATATTAACGGGGGGAGAAATTCCCGCTATGGTGTTGATTGATGCGGTGGTTAGATATATCCCTGGAGTTATTGGCGGAAAAGGGGCGGTTGAAAACGACTCTTTTGTTAATTCACTTTTAGAACACCCACAATATACAAGACCGGCTAACTTCAGGGGTATGGAAGTGCCGGAAGTCCTTCTTTCTGGGAATGATAGGTGTATCCGGGAGTGGCAACATAAGGAGGCTTTAAAAAGAACTTTAGAAAGAAGGCCGGATATTTTAGCTGAGGCAGAGTTAAACGAGGAAGATAAGGAGTTTATTGAAAACCAACGTTTTGGATTGAAGAACCAAAGAATATAGGATGCAATTTGAATGAAACCGTTCTTTGTTTCATCCTGAGACTATATGAGGATAAACTTTATGTCTGCGCGTTTTTTCAAGCGTGTATAATGAAATGAAAAGAGCGGAAGAGAGGGGTTCCCATTATGCAAATATTTCTCTGATACTTACCCATTACCCTGTTTATAATAAAAATAAGGAAGTTGTAGTTTCTTCAGTAACGACTCTTGACATACACGATCTTTCTAGAATTGCTAAAACCTTTGGGTTGGGGGCATTTTATATTGTTACTCCCTTAAAATCTCAAATCGCATTAATTGAGAGAATATTTTCGCATTGGAAAACCGGCTTTGGCTCCGATTATAACCCAACCAGGAAAGAAGCCTTTGGCAATACTTGTGTGGTGGATAATTTAGGCAGCGCTTTTCGCCTTATCATGAACCATGAGGGCAAACGGCCAAAAATTATTGCCACAGGAGCGAGGGAAGTCCCTAATTCGATTAAGTTTCATGAGATGAAAAGAATAATTAATTTCAAAGACCCCTTTGCCATTCTCCTTGGTTCCGGCTGGGGTCTGGAAAGAGATATCATAATGAAATCAGATTATATTCTGGAGCCTATTAAAGGTTTGGGAAATTACAATCATCTCCCGGTCAGGGGGGCGGCGGCTATAATTTTAGACCGTTTATTATCCCCTTAAAGCTTTAGTTTTTCAAACAAGCGCTAAGGCTAAAGAGATAATTTGAGGCCATTAATCATTGTTACCTCTAAAAGAGATTGAAAAGATAGAAAAAATATAAATTTACAGGCAAATAAATTAAAAATAAGGATTTAAACCTCTAAAGAGAAGGAGAAATAAAATGAATGCTATTGATAAAATCGAATCAGAACAACTAAAGAAAAATGTTCCCTCTTTTAAAGCGGGAGATACGGTTCGTGTCCATTTAAAAATAAAAGAGGGGACCAAAGAACGAATCCAAGTTTTTGAAGGGCTGGTTATTTCAAAAAAACATGGAGGGATACGGGAAACTTTTATGGTGAGAAAAGTTTCTTTTGGGATAGGAGTGGAAAGGATATTTCCGCTGCATTCTTCAAGGATAGAAAAAATTGATATCATTAAAAGGGGAAAAGTCCGCAGGGCGAAACTTTATTATTTAAGAAAGCTCAAAGGAAAAGCTGCCAGAATTAAAGAGATCAGCAAGGTAAAATAGAATTTTTGCTTTAAATTATAAAATTTTTGAATGTGGCATTACGAAAATCAACTTAGGAAACAGGGTTATCGCATTATTGCAGGTATTGATGAAGCGGGAAGGGGCCCTCTTGCAGGTCCTGTAGTCGCAGTTTCAACCATTTTGCCGGAAAATTGTCAAATTGAGGGGCTAAGGGACTCTAAAAAATTAACAGAAAAAAAAAGAGACCAATTGTATGAAATTATTTCAGAAAAGGCTATTTCGATAGGAATCGGAATTGTTTTTGAGGAAACTATAGATCAGATCAATATTCTCCAGGCTACAAAGATGGCAATGGTTGAGTCTGTTTCTAAGTTAAAATGCGCTCCCGACTTTCTTTTAATTGACGGCAACCAGAACCTGAATAGCAATATCCCCCAACGCGCTGTTATCAAAGGAGATACCTTAAGCGCATCTATTGCGTCAGCCTCCATCATAGCTAAAGTCACAAGAGACAGAATAATGAAGCATTCTCATAAAATGCATCCCCAATATGGGTTTAGCAAACATAAAGGGTACGGAACGAGAGAACACCTGGAAAACATCATTAAATTTGGACCATCTAAAATTCACCGTAAAACATTTAAGGGTGTAAAAGAATATTGTGGATGATAAATAAAGGGGCAATAATATCTAATTATGCTATTACACTATAAAATCTTCTTTTTTTAGGAAGATTTTGTTAGCGCTCCGGGCGGTAGCCCTTTTGGTTGCGGCCCCATGGCCGCTTTATGTTTTCCGAAAAACTTGCCCCATATTTTTTCTCAAATCCGCAAAAACCGGCGTTAACTTAAACAAAGCAAATTCTGCTGGAAAAAGTTTTTAAAATGTATTAAATTATTACTATGAGTGGAGAACTTTCAATAATTGTGGTAGCAAGTTTGGCTTTTCAAATATGGATGTTTATTGACTGTTTAAAAAGCCAACAAAAATTTTTTTGGGTGGCCATGATTGTGTTATTTGGACCTTTTGGAGCCGCCTCTTATCTATTTTTTGTTAAACTTTCAGAAAATAATGGAAAACTAAAGCTCAAAGTTAGGGACACCGAAGAGGTTGAGAATTTAAAAACTTTGGCTGAGCTGCATGGCAAAGCCTTCCATTATAATGAGCTTGGCGACATTCATAGGAACAGAGGGGAATTAAAACGAGCAAAAGAATATTATGAAAAAGCGGTGGCAAAAGATAAGGATATGCTAAGCGCGCAATATAGTTTGGCTAAGTGCCTCCACGGATTAGGAAAATATTTGGAGGCCGCTTACGTATTGGAAGATCTGGTGGCAAAAGACCGTAAATATGATTATGGAAACGCGCTCTTTGGTTTGGCGGAAAGTTACCGGATGGCAAAGAATGACGATAAAGCGATAAAAGTGTATGAAGATCTTTTTAAAGCCTATTCCTCCTTCAGAGGTTATTACGAGTATGCCATGCTATTAGTAAAGAAGGGGCGATTGGAAGACGCCATTACCTCCATGCGAACTCTTATTAAAAATGCTGGTTCATTGCCAGATTACAAATACCAGCAGGAAAAAATATGGATTGATAAAGCTCACAAATTTTTAAACCGCTACCAAAAAAAATTAGACCCTCTTTAATATTTCACCAAAAAAAAATAAATTATTGTTTAATTTCAAGCAAATTAAATAATAACTTTGCTGCCCACTTAGAAAATGATTAGGAAATATATTGGTTTCAAAGGCGGTCAAAAAAAGCCTGGAAATCTTTGGTTGATGAAACGTCTATTAAAAATATAAATTTGTTCGAGTGAACTTTTATTTATTTTTTTAGGTTATGAGAAAATATTTCAACAGTTTGATCATTCTTAATCTCATTCTATTTTCCTTTCCCGGGAAAAGCTTTTCCTCCGAGCAATATCCTGTTTCACCCAGGCAAACCCATAAGTCCAAGAGTGTTTCTTCTGTATCAAAGGATGAAACAAAATCAAGGGAAGAAACAAAAGGTCTCCATGGAAAATCACAGGAAGGGCTTTTACTGCTTAAAAACAAAAAATATGGGGCGGCAGTTGACTACTTTAAAGCTAAGGCTAGTAGGGAACCTGAAGATGCCGGGGCCTATTACTATTTAGGCTATAGTTATTATAAAAAAGGCGAATTTTTAAAGGCCGTTTCTAATTTTAAAAAATCCTTCCTTTTAAATCCAAAATTTTCCCCAGATAAAATCGCGCCCAAACCAAGCGTTTTTTTTGAGGAGCACATCACTGTTTCAACGAAGACTCCTGCCTCTGCGACTGCAAAGGAGCAGGAAAACAATTTGAAAGGAACATTGCGTTTACAACCGTCCATTAAGACAGCCAAAACAGCAGTAAAAGAAGAAACGCCAGAGCAAGAAAACATGTTTAGCAAAAGTTTAACTGCCCTTTACCGCAAAGATTATTCTGAAGCAGAAAAGCAGCTCAGGGAATTAGTTGAAAACCAAAAGGATAGCGCTAAATACCACTATTACTTGGGCTACGTACTGTATAGTCAAAAGCGCATGGCTGAAGCAATAAAAGAGTTTCAACTTTCCTTTGCCCTTGATCCAGAATTCAGTCGATCCTTGCCTGCAAAGTAGTTTTTGGTCCTGAGATACCTAAGGGAAAGACTTTCCTCAATAACTTTAATCTCAAAACTATTCTATTTAAAATCCTTCCAGTATTGTTAAATCATTTACCCCGTAAGAGATTTTGGAAACTGCTGGTAAAATAGCTTACCTACATTTAAAACTATCTTGGGTCGTTCCCTATCTCTAACAGGTTTAACTGATTACAGTTTCTTTACTGGTATTTAACAATGCTTTGGCATGTTTCCGGGTTATCTGTGCGATGTTGTCGCCTCCTGACATTCGGGCGATTTCATCTACTCTTTCATTTTCTGTAAGTCTACGGATTTTGACCTGGGTTCTTCCCTTTAAAATTTCTTTTTCAATACGAAAGTGCGCTCCTTTTAAGCTGGCAATTTGAGAAAGATGGGTAATACAAAAAACTTGTTTGGTTTTTGAGATTTTTTTTAATTTAAGTCCCACCGTTTCAGCGACTCTTCCGCCTATTCCGCTATCTACTTCATCAAAAACCATTATTGGGACAGTGTCTTGAGTGGCAAGTATATTTTTTAGCGCTAACATAATCCTTGAGAGTTCTCCCCCTGAGGCAATTTTTGCAAGAGGCCTGGGTTCTTCCCCCGGGTTGGGAGAAATCATGAATTCAAGGGAGCCGAGGCCTATTTCTGAAAAAGAAACGGGAAGGCCGCCAAGCTTTATAAAACTATCATCATTTTTTTTGTAAGATAGATATGCCTTAAAGCAAACACCCTCCATATTTAATTCAGATAATTCCTTTTCCACCCTGGAACCAAAATTATCCAATGCTTTCTTTCTCTTTTCTGCAAGGGCGACGGCTATCCCAGCCAATTCCTTTTTAAGAAGGGAAATTTTCTTATTTAAGATTTCCACATTATTATCATTGCGTGTTAGTGAATGGTATTCTTTTCCAACCTTTTCCCGAAGCAAAAATATTTTCTGAATAGTATTGCCATATTTCCTTTTTAAGGCATTTATCTCAGCCAACCGATCTTCCACTTCGGTTAATTTTTCAGGATTAATTTCTATATTTCCGGAATAATCTCTTAATGCCGAGGAGGCCTCTTCGAGAAGAAACAAGGAAGGCTTTGTTTCCTCCAGAATTTTTTTAACGCGCTCATCATAATTCGCGACAGAGGACAATTTCTCTAATATGATGTTTAACCTTTCAATTATTGAATGATCTGAAGAATATATTTCTTCGCATGCTTTGTTGGTAATATTGTGCAGCTCATCGGCATTTTGAAGGGCAACTCTCTCCTTTTTCAAATTCTCTTCTTCCTTTTCTGAGAGGCCGGCATTATCAATTTCTTTCATTTGAAATTCAAATAGATCTCTTTTTTGCAAATTTTCTCTCGCATTTTTTTTCAAGGCATTTAATTTGGCCTGTTCGACATGGAGATGAAGATAAAGCTTCTTATATTTTTTCCGTAAAGCAGTTAAATTATTAAAGGAATCATAGACAAAAACATGATTCTCAGGGTTTAACAACGTCTGGTGTTGATGTTGGCCATGTATATCCACTAATCTGTCGCCGATTTTTTTTAAAACAGAAAGGTTGGACAGACTGCTATTGATATAAATTTTATTTCTCCCCGAGCGTGAAATAATTCTTTTTACAACTAATTGACCCTCATCAAATTCGATGCCAGCTTGTTCCAGGAAATTAAAATTAACGCCGAAATTTTCACAATCAAACAACCCTTCCACTGAAGCTGTGTTATGCCCCGTGCGAATAAAGTCCGCGTCAGCTCTGTCTCCTAAAAGAAGACTCAAGGCCTCAATAATAATGGATTTTCCGGAACCGGTTTCCCCTGTGAGAATATTTAGTCCTTCATCAAACTGGACCCTCAAATCCTGAATTATGGCAAAATCTTTTATATTAAGCTCACGCAGCATAATTTAACTTATAGGAATATCAATGTTTATAGATTCCCAATCAAGTTGGGAATGACAGGCACGGAAGTGTCATTCCCGCGAAAGCGGGAATCTAAGTTCATTGTAAGAAGAAGCCCGCAATTTTTTTGTTCTTTAATATTGCCTTAAACCGTAAACTGACAATTGTGAGCGGATATCTTTTCAGGAAGCTAACGCTCCCCCCATTTTAATTTTTTTCTAAGAATTTCGTAATGATTTTTTTCTGAGATCTTAATCATTTTAATTCCTTCCTGAGATCTTTTGATTTCTAATACATCCTTATATTTCATACCCAGACCTACCTGGCCATCCAAAGTAATATGCACATCCTCATAATCCGTGGCCAATTGAATTTCAATGGAAACGCTATCGGGTATGATGATAGGACGGTTAGTTAGATTAAATGGGCAAATGGGGGCCAGAATCAGCGCATGAAGGGATGGATAAACTATAGGCCCGCCGGCTGCCAGGGAATAAGCAGTGGAGCCTGTAGGGGTGCTGATAATAAGGCCATCCGATCGGTAGGAAGTCACAAACTGGTTATTAATCTTAACATCAAGGTCGATGATTCTTGCCAGCGCCCCTTTATTTACTACCACATCATTTAAAACCTTATGGCCGGCAATTTTTTCTCCCTCTCGTAATACCTTTATGTCGAGCATCATTCTATCTTCTATTTCAAAATCTCCTTTTAAAACCCTATCCAGCACAGGATAAATTTCTTCGCGTGTAACCTCCGTTAAAAAACCAAGGCTCCCTAAATTCACTCCTATTATAGGCACTGATTTTCCGCCGATTAATCGAGCGGCGCTTAGAAAAGTTCCGTCACCCCCTAAAACAATTAAAAGGTCGATCATGGAAATAACATCGGTCCTATTATAATTTGACTTCAACCCAATGGTGTCCGCGGTCTCTATATCAAAAATGACTTCTATTTTCTGTTTTCTTAACCACTCGACTAAATCAATAACTATATTGATGGGATAAGTGCGCTGAGTTTTGGCGATAATACCTACTTTTTTCATAACAGGTACTATATTCATTTCAAACAATCAGGTCAATACCCAAAACCTGTAGCAAAAATTTGATAGCAGCAATTTTCTTATTTCTCAAAAATAATGCTAATATGAACTTCTATAAAGATTTCGAGTGATTTTGTAATGAACAAAGATGGCTCAATTAGAATGGATATTTAACCATGGGTGGTAAATGATGAACAATATGTTAGTGACAGGCGGATGTGGTTTTATAGGGTCAAACTTTATTCGCTATATTCTTGAAGATTCTGATTTTGACGGTCGAATAATCAATGTGGATGCATTGACATATGCTGGCAATCCTGAAAACCTGACGGACATTGCGTCCAAATTTTCAGACCGGTACATTTTTGAAAAAGAAGACATTTGTAATTATAAAGAAATGAAAAAAATATTTGAAAATTATCAAATAGATATGGTGTGTCATTTTGCCGCAGAATCTCATGTGGATAGGTCTATCGTAAGACCGGATGCTTTTATTCAAACTAATATTATTGGTTCTTTTAATCTGCTTGAGATTGCAAGGATCAATCAGGACCGTATGGAGATATTTCACCATGTGAGCACTGATGAGGTTTTTGGCAGCTTGGGGAAAAGTGGATTTTTTACAGAGAAAACTTCTTACAAACCCAATAGTCCCTATTCCGCTTCTAAAGCTTCTTCCGATCACCTTGTGAGAGCATATAGCAAAACCTATGGATTGCCTGTAAATATTTCCAACTGTTCCAACAATTATGGCCCCTATCAGTTCCCAGAAAAGATGATACCCTTGATGATACTCAATGCCCTGGAAGGGGAACCATTGCCTGTTTATGGAGATGGTCAAAACATCCGGGATTGGCTATTTGTCAAAGACCATTGTAAAGCTGTCTGGAGAATTATGAAATGCGGGAAAAGGGGAGAAACTTATAACATTGGAGGAAAAAACGAAATAAAAAATATCCATCTTGTGGAACATATATGCGACATATTGGATGAAACGGTGGATAAACTTCCCAATCAAACGAGAAAAAGCCTGATTACATTTGTCAAAGACCGGCCGGGACACGACCGTCGTTATGCAATTGATTTTACAAAGATAAAGCAAGAGCTGGGCTGGGAGCCGGAGGAGACCTTTGACTCGGGAATCGAAAAAACCATTCAATGGTATATCTCTAACAAGAAATGGTCAAGTAATGTAAAAAGCGGAGAATACCGATCCTGGATTAAAGAACATTATGGATAAAAATAGCGTCCTTTTCGTGTAAATTTTTTAATTTATAACCAATCTGCAGGTTTGGCGTTTCCAGTAAAAATTCATGCTGTTAATAGCAATTTAAAACTTGCGACATTTTTTGGATATGAAGCTCTATAAATTTAGTTTTCCCTGGAGGTAAGTTCAAGAACTTTGCGTGAAATTTTGTTTTTCTTAAAAAAAGGGTTAGAAGCCAAATATCCCCTTATAATCCTTGCCCCGGGCAGTCGGTTGGAGAAAAAACAAAAAACGTTGGCCACCGAGATTATTATCCAGATTGGGGAATCTCCCAGCTCAAGAGCTTCGTGCTGAAATAATTTTCATTGGCAATAACCAGGAAAAAAGTTTGCTAAAGGAGGTAAAGCAAGAAATGAAGGTCCCTTCCACAGTAGTAATTGATTTCACTCTTTCAAAGCTGGCGGGCCTTTTAAAAATGTCTGATGTAATGGTCACCTATGATTCTGGGCCTATGCATATTGTGGCGACCGCAGGCGGTCCAATTGTAGCTCTTTTTGGCCCTACCAATCCAAATCGAACCGGACCACACACAAAGAAAATTCGTAATTCAAAAACTATGGACTGCATTCCCTGTTTTCGCAAACCTTGTATTTACTAACATTTTGTTTGCATGGAATCTATAACGGTTAAGGAAGTCTTTGAGAGCGTGAAACAAATCCTAAAATGACCATATTAGCCTTAATTTTCTATAATCTTTTATTTCCCCTGTTGTTTGTATTATATCTTCCAATTTTCCTTTACAAAATAATAAAACGCAGAGATTATAATGACGGTTTTTGGGAAAGGTTCGGCATTTTTTCAGCTTCTAAAAAAGAAAAATTGAAGAAACTGGAAAACCCTATCTGGGTGCATGCTGTAAGTTTGGGGGAAACCATTACAGCATTATCTTTTATTCGCGAATGGACAAAGCTGGAACCAGGGCTTCAGTTTGTTTTGTCCACAACAACAAGTGCCGGTCAAAAAATTGCCAAAAAACAAGCGCCTAAAAATGTGGTAACAATTTATTTTCCATTTGACTATTTTATTTGTGTTTGGGCCGTGTTTAATACCATCAAATCACAAATGATAGTAATTTTCGAAGTGGAAATTTGGCCGAATTTAATAGTATTTGCTTCTCGGCTAAATATTAAACTAGCCCTGGTTAATGGGCGTATGTCTGATAATTCAGCGCGAAATTATTGCAAGTATCGTTGGTTTTTTCGGGATATTTTTTCCAGGTTTTCTATTATATGCGCTCAATCAGAAGAAGATGCCCATCGAATCAAAGCCATTATTGGAAATCAACACCATGTAAAGGTTTGTAATACAATGAAATTTGATCAGGGCGCGTCTGATTTGCAAGAGAACCAAATGCGCGCACTAATTGATAGGGTTTTTCCAGATAAAAACCGTATTATCTTCATTGCTGCCAGCACTCATCCCGGCGAGGAATTAATCATGGTCCGAGCTTTTAAAATCATGATTGCCGAATTTCCTTCCCTTGAATTCATTTTGGCGCCAAGACATATTGAACGCGCCAATGAGGTAGAAAAATTATTGAAAAAGGAAAGCATCGATTATGCATTATTGACGGACCTGGTAGAATCCCGGGAAAATGGTAGTAACAGCCCGCCTATTACAGGAAGTTTTTCGGGGAGATCGAAAAAAAACATACTGCTCGTAAATACTAACGGAGAATTGAGGAGTCTCTATGCTATTTCAGATATAGTTTTTATTGGCAAGAGCCTTGGGAAAAACAGAGGAGGCCATAATATTATTGAGCCAGCAAATTTTGGAAAATCTATTATATTTGGCAGAAACATGGATAATTTTAGGCAGGTAGCAAAAATATTCAAAGAAAATAATGCCGCTATTGAAGTTGAGAATGAACAAGATTTTTTGCTAGCTTTTCACCGACTTCTATCTGATCCTGTGGAAAGGAAGCGTCTGGAAAAAATTTCAAGAGAGACGGTCGAAAAAAACCGTGGCGCAATTAGCAAAACAATTGAATTGCTGAGGGCAGATAATTAGGGGTAAATTCTGGTTAAACTAATTATTTTTTCTTTGTATTAAACTATTGATTTCTTGAACAATCACGTCAAAATCCAATCCATGCATTTTAGCTCCATTTTCAATTGTTTCTGACGTGGAGCCCATACATCCCATACAACCCATATTGTATTTCTCAAAAACCATTATGGCCTCAGGGAAGGAACGAAGAACATCATTTATAGAGGAACTTTTTGTGATTATCATATAAAAACATCAACTTTTTTATAACGCGGATATCCAATTTAAAAGTTGCCACAACTTTTAAGATATGTTAGCATTTAATCCCTTATTAAACAATAAAAAATTTAAGGAGAGATGAATTTCATGTCAAAAAGATGCGAGATTTGCGGAAAAGGACCCATCTACGGAAACAATGTGAGCCACGCTAATAATAAAACTAGAAGACGCTGGAATCCCAATTTAAAAAGAGTGCATGTTATACAAAATAAAACTCCCAAACGGATTAATGTCTGCACAAAATGCATTCGGTCAAATAAAATCCAAAAAGCATCATAAAATAAATTAAGGAGAGGGCTTGATGAATGGAATGTATTCCGAAATTATCTTGAAATCAACGGATTCTTTGTTAGAAGGCGAGGAAAGGCGGTCACTTGCGAAATGTATAATTATCAGGGTAATGTTATCGTGGCCTCCATTTTTATTTGAGTAATCTACCAACTGTTCAGAAGCTGATGCGATGTCATCTGAGGATTGAATGACCTCTTTCATTTCCTCTTTTGTTACCAGCCCGGATAGGCCATCACTACAAATTAAGAGATAATCGCCTTTACAAAGTTTAGATGAGGTAATTGCGACTTTCAGTGTGGGCTGAGTTCCAAGCGCTTGAAGAATAAGACTTTTTTGGGGATGGTTTTCTGCCGCTTCCTCGGTAATTATCCCTGATTTAACCAATTGACCCACATAAGATTGGTCTTTAGTTATCTGAATAATTGTGTCATTACGGATGATGTAGGCTCGGCTGTCGCCTACCTGTCCAATAAATAATTTGTTGTTTAAAATTCCCGCCAATGTTCCTGTTGTTCCCATACCTTTTAATTCAGGGTGCCTTTGCGCATTTTCAAAAACAGCAATATTTGCTTTTTGCAATAAATCTTCTATTTTGGAAACAAAACTAGTCTCGTTATCCCCTATTTTATTTTTTGTTTCTTTTAATACGGTATTAACCGCCAGGAGACTGGCAACCTCCCCCGCCGCAGGGCCTCCCATTCCATCAGCGACCATAAAAAAGTTGTTATTTCCCATTAAATTAATTTCTCGGATTTCAGGCAAGGAATCCGCTTGTTCACTGGTGGTATCCACAACAAGAAAATTGTCTTCATTTCCCTTCCTTACTCGGCCAACATCAGTTTTGGCAAAAACAGAAACACTATTCATGAGTATTTTATTGGCTATATATATGTTATTTGGGAATTAGATTATCTAATCCCATTTCCAACTGAAATATAATCTTAATATTTCGGATCTTGATGACATCGTTAGTATATAATTTCCAATTTCCCTCAACTTTTTTCCCATTTACATTAATGCTAATCCAGCCACCGTACCCAATAATATAAAAGGAATCGTCTTCTTTTTTAATTTTAGCGGCCAATTGAGGGACCAGAAAACCTTTTAACGTTACATCAGAGTTCGGCGATTTTCCTATAACAGTTTCATCCTTGGTGAGCTTGTATTCTTTGCGTATCTCAGATTGAATAACTATCAATTTAGCAGTTTTCTCGTCATGCTTCTGGCTAGATTTTTTCGCCTGCAAATCAAATAACTCCTTTTGCTGCTTGGTATTAAGGACCATGGTAGATTCAAAATCGGCCATATTGGGTTTTGCTTCTTCCTTTTGTTCTGATTGGAAAATAATCAAATGTTTTCCCACAATAATCTCATCTGAGTGATTTAATTTAACTTGTTTTATCTTTTTTTTGTTCACAAAAGTGCCATTAGTGCTGTCTAAGTCCGAAAGGACGTAATTCCCGCCAATCTCCTCAATTTTGGCATGATTTCTTGACAGCCCTGCGCTATCAACAACAATATCATTGTCGGACTCCCTTCCTATCTTTATCAGATTTTTAGTTATCAGATATTCTTTGATGACACGATCATCAAATTTCAAAATCAATTTATCCATTTTATCCCCTTCTTTTGAAAAACAATAGTTGATTAAGAAATGTTATTAGAAATATGGTAAATTCACATTCTTGATATTGCTCCAAAGCCATTAACATTAAATGTTATAGTAAAATCTTCAATTTTTCTGGCCTTTTAAATTTCGTATTCTATCAGAATTTTCATAGTTTTACATATTTTTTTTAGGGGAACAACTTTTACAAATATTTGGTTTGTCCTTTCAGGACATCATAAGAAAAACTGTTAGCATTATAAACAATAAAGAGGTAAAAAATCATGAATCAAACTTCCTTTGATTGGCTCGAACCATTTGAGCGTAAATTTGTTGATCCAAATTTTAAAATTGCCGATTCGGAATCTATTAAACCATTTATAGTTGAACTGCTGAGCAAAAAAATCCAATCTGTCCAAGAAACCATAAAATGGCTCGAAAATTACTCTGAGCTTGAAGGGGTGATAGACGAAGATTTAAACCGCAGATATGTTGCTATGACATGCGATACAAAAGATAAAAAAAAGGAAAAAAATTATATTTATTTTATTCGAGAGATTCAACCAAAACTAACTGAATGGACACATTCCTTGAAAAAAAAATATTATAATTTGCCTTATCGCAAGAAACTTAACAGGCTATATTATGGGCGACTTGACCAGATTATGAGCGCTGAGATAAAACTTTATACAAATAAAAACATTCCTCTTTCAGTAAAGCTCTCTGAGATGTCACAGAAATACCAATCCATTACTGGAGCATGGACAGTGGAGTTTGACGGCAAAAAACAAACCATGCCGCAAATGATGAGCTATCTTTACAAAACAGATCGTGGATTACGCCAACGCGCCTGGCAGGCTTCCGCTAATCGCAGACTTGCAGATTCAAGTTCTCTTGAAACATTATTTGACAAAATGCTTTCTACAAGGCTCCAGTTTGCGCAAAATTTAGGTCTTAAAGATTATCGTGAATATTGTTTTAAAAGCAAACTGCGAGATTATACCCCGGAGGATTGCTTAAAATTTCACAGTTCCATAGAAAAAGCGGTGGTTCCCCTCATGAAAAAAATTGCTGAGAAACGGGGAGAAAAAATGAAGCTGAAAACCTTGCGTCCCTGGGATATTTTCGTAGATCCTCTAGGAAGACCGCCATTGCAACCTTTTAAGAGAGAACATGAACTCCAAAATGGTGTTGAAACTATTTTCTATAGGATAGATTCACGTTTAGGCAAAAGATTCAAATCGATCAAGCATCTGATGGACCTTGAAAGCCGTGATGGAAAGGTCCCGGGAGGATACCAGACAACATTTGAGGAGCAACGGGTTCCGTTCATTTTTACAAATGCCGCTGGGGTGCATGGGGATGTCATCACACTTTTACATGAAGGGGGACATGCATTTCATACTCTTGCCTGCCGTCATCAGCCAATGATCTGGTATCGCCATGCCTCATTGGAATTTGCGGAAGTTGCAAGTATGACACAAGAACTTTTCGGGATTATCCATTTTAATGTATTTTATAAAGAAGAAGACCAGGCGCGCCGGGCCAAATTAGAACAACTTGAACGGGTGGTGAATATTTTCCCCTGGGTGGCTACCGTGGACGCATTTCAGCACTGGATCTACACACATCCAAACCATTCCCAGGCTGAACGCGCAGATAAATGGTTAGAAATTCTACGGCGCTTTGAGATAGAGGTTGATTGGCTAGGTATTAATCCAGATATTCAAAAATATGCATGGCACAAGCAATTACATATTTTTGAAATTCCTTTTTACTATATTGAGTATGCCATTGCTCAACTTGGAGCGTTGCAACTATATCGGCAATATAAGGAAAACCCCTCCAAAGCTGTTGATCAATATTTAAATGCCCTTGCTCTTGGTGGCAGCCGCCCTCCAAATAAACTTTTTAAAGCGGCAAATATTAAATTCGATTTTTCCCTTGGCGCGCTCACAGAGCAAATGGAAATCATAGAAAAAGAGATCGATGGAATTTAGTTTGCCCCGTTAGAGAAAGCCACCGACTCCTGTCAGTGGTATAGATCATTCCTTATAGATGGTGGTTCTCCCCGTTAGAGATTACGGAAACGACTGTAAGAATAATGTGCCTACTTTTGAAACTATCTTGGGTCATTCCCTATCTCTAACGGGGTTTGCTTTGTTCCATGGCAAAAATAAGATTCGTGGCGTCCATAATACCTTGGGAAAAACTCATCAGATACTTTTGCCTTAAGTTCATGTATCCTTTTTTGAACTTTAAATAACCCATGAAAATTTTTAGATTATGTGAAACCCAATTATCATAACCAGAGCTCATTTTAAAAGGGTATAAAAAAAACGGAAATTTTCTTTGGGATTACGCGATATGCTATTACACTGTAAAAACCTCTTTTTTTAGAAAGTTTTTTTGTTTGTTCATCAGGGCGGCAGCCCTATTTGATTTCGCCCAACCATGGACTCAACCCTTCGGGCGGCAATCCTTCGGAATCCGTCCAATTCGGCTTTCTCTGCCGAATTGTGGTTGCGGTCCCTTGGCCGCTTTATGCCCTTTAGCATAGCTTCTCACCATACCCGCCCCCTCCCGGGGTTTTAATAATTACTGAATCTCCTTTGTTAACTTTCATCGTTACTCTGTGGGATAATTTTGATATATCTCCATTTGCTTTCTTCAAAAGATTGACGCCTTTTCCCCCTGGTTTCCCCCCTGCCATTCCGTATGGGGCATAGACCCTCCGTTCAGATATTATGGAGAGCGCTGCGGGCTTTAAAAACTTTATCTCTCTTATTGTTCCTTCCCCTCCTGGATATAATCCGTTTCCCCCTGATCCTTTTCTTAAGATAAACCGTTCAAGCCTTACTCCGGGATGCCTGAATTCAAGTATTTCCGGATCAGTAATTCTTGTGTTTGTCATGTGAATCTGCACGCCCGAAGCTCCAGGGCATCCATCTATCGCCCCTGAGCCTCCAGCAATAGTCTCGTAATAAGGGGTATCTCCCTCTACTTCAAATAGCAAATTATTCATGGTCCCCTGAGAGGCGGCCGCTACGCCTAAGGCTCCTAAAAGCGTATCAACTATCCTTTGGGAAGTCTCTACATTTCCAGAAGCAACCGGCAAGGGATAAACAGGACTGAGGATGGTTCCCTTAGGAATTATTAGGTTAATAGGCGTTAAGCAACCGCTATTTAATGGGATGTCCTCTTCAGTTAATAACCTGAGAACATAAAGCGCCGCTGAGCGTGTAACCGATATAGGAGTGTTCAAGTTATCATTTTTATGCTGAACTCCGGTTCCAGTAAAATCTATCGTTGCTTCAACAGTTTCTGGGGGATTTGCGCCTCCCTTTATAGTAATTTTTACTTTTAATGGAGTGCCATCGTCTAGATGATCTTGAAAAGTTGTTTCCATTTGGTGATTCTTTTTTAAAAATCTGCTAAGAGCATGCTTTACCGAATACGTGGCATTTTCCTGAATATAACCCATATAATCTCTTACAACGTCCCATCCATAAATTTCAATTACCTTTTTTAGTTCACAAGCTCCTTTTTGGCATGAGGCTATCTGTGCTTTAAGGTCAAATATTCGCTCCTTTATGTTTCTGGCGGGATATTTATGCATTGACAAAAGTTGCGCCAGTTCCTCCTCTCTAAATAGCTTATCTCTCACAATAAGAGTCCCATCTATAAGTATGCCTTCCTCATCGATGTGTTTTGCGACTGGAGGCATAGAACCAGGAGTTTTGCCCCCTATGTCGGCATGATGTCCCCTGGAACCCGTAAAGAAAATAATCCTTCCATCTTTAGAAAAAACCGGGCATACCACCGTCATGTCCGGAAGGTGCGACCCTCCATGATAAGGGTTGTTTGAGAGATAAAGATCCCCTGGTTTCATTTTCCCTATGTGACTTTCAATTATAGCCTTGACAGTGTCTGCCATTGATCCAAGATGAACAGGCTGGTGAGGCGCATTTGCCACAAGATTTCCTATGGAATCAAATAGGGCGCAAGAGAAATCTAGCCGCTCTTTTATATTCACTGAGTGGGAGGAATTTTTTAATGTGAGTCCCATTTTAATTGCGATGCTCATAAAGAGGTTATTGAAAACTTCGAGCAAAACAGGGTCAGGACTTCCGCTATAAGCTTTTACTTTCATCCTATTTTTTGACACCCTTTTCACAAAGATAATTCCATTTTTGTCCCGCGTTGCTTTAAAACCTGGATCGATTACCAGAGTTGAGTCTCCGTCCACAATACATGCCGGCCCCTTAATTTCCGTTAAGGAAGGCAAGTGATTTTTAAGATATAATTGCGCGTTTAAAAGACCACCTGGATAATAGATTTTTTGGGGCTCCACAGATGCCGTGGGTTGTCTCTTATTGTTAATTTTTTCGCTATAGGTGGAAAAAAAATCTCCTTTTTCTTGGACCTCCACACGCAAATTAACCGCTTCAATGGGCATATTCTCGGTATAGAAACCAAAGCGCCTAAGGTAAGTATTTTTAAAAGATTTCAAAGTATCTTCATACTTCCTGAATTCTAATGTAAAAAATGTGTCAGCTCCCTTAGGTCGCAAATCTATTTCTCTGCTCATAAAGAAAGGAGCTTCTTTGTCCTTGAATTCCAAAAATAAAGCTTGCTCCATTTTTTTGAATAAAAGCAAAGATTTATCATGGTTTTCTTTGCTATAGTCTAAGAGAATACTTTTGGCCGATTTCTTCGTTGGTCTTGAAAAACCTATTCCATAGGCAGACATAACGCTGCTTAAAGGGTGAAAAATTATTTTATCTATATCAAGCAAGTTGGCAACCTGACAGGCGTGTTGCCCGCTCGCTCCTCCAAAGCAGACCAGAGCATAATTTCTTACATCAAAACCCTTTGACACGGTTGTCTCATTAATAGCCGTCGCCATTTTTTCATTGGCAATTCTAATAAAACCAAGGGCCGCCTCTTGTGGAGTAAAGTTATTATTTAAGCGAACATTTATTTCTTCAGTAAGATGAAAAAACTTCCTTTTTACAATATCCATGTTTAATGGAGAATCCCTGTTATAACCAAAGGTTTTTGGGAAATGACCAGGTATTATCCTTCCAGTTAGCAGGTTTGCATCAGTGATAGTTAGAGGACCTCCAAAACCATAGCATGCCGGGCCAGGATTTGCTCCCGCCGATTCAGGCCCCACTCTCATTCTTTGTCCATCAAACCATAAGATTGAGCCGCCTCCTGAGGCTATTGTGGTAATGTTTAACATCTCAGTTTGCAAGAGAATTCCGCCAATTATTCTTTCGTATACTTTTTCAAGCCTGCCCTCATATCTCGAAACATCAGTGGATGTTCCTCCCATGTCAAATCCAATCGCGCCTTCTATTTCGTTATTTCCCGCTATTTTTGAAACTGCTATCACGCCTCCCGCAGGTCCAGAAAGAATAGCATCTTTCCCTTTGAAGGAATTCGATGCGCTAAGGCCTCCTGAACTCTGGATAAACTCTATGGGGATGCTTCTAACGCTAGTTTTTATTTTATTTATATAATTTTCAATCACCGGATGGAGGTATGCGTCAACCACTGTGCTCTGCCCTCTATTGACAATTTTAATTAGGTTCATTGTTTTATGAGAAAGAAATATATTTTTCAGGCTATTTTGTTTTAATATTTTTTCACAAAATAATTCGTGCGCGGGATTTTTCCATGAGTGCATAAAAACAACCGCAATTGCATCAACTTTGGCCAGTTTAATTTTTTTAATATCTTCCTCAAGTTTTTGCAAATCCAAATTTTTTAGTATTTCCCCATTTTGATTAATCCTTTCATCCACTTCTATAACCATAGAATAAATGGTCTTCGGTTTTTTTATACACAAGCTAAATATATCCGGCCTGCTTTGACAACCTATGTCCAGTAAGTCTAAAAATCCCTTGGATATAAGAAGGGCCACCTTTCCGCCTTTTCTTTCAAGCAAAGCATTCGTAGCCACCGTAGTCCCCAATCTAATAGCTTCTATTTTTTCTCCTGGCAATCGTTGGCTCTGTTTCAAACCAAGCATCCTCTTAATACCTTCAATGGTGGGATCTTTATAATCTGGTGAGCTGGAAAGCAATTTTAACTTGTGAAAGCGCCCACTTGGATCCAAACCAATTACATCAGTAAAAGTTCCACCTCTATCAACCGCAAATTTCCATTTTAATTTAACAATAGTCATTGTTTCTATTTTATCTGATTTTAGAATGAAAAATGTTGTTTATTTCTTGATTCATTTATTTTAATTTTACTAAGAAGAAAGACATAGATTGCTGAGAAAACAAATATTTTTGAGATAAGACAAATAACTATTTTTTTTTAATGAAAGTTTAAAGGGCTTTTAATTAATTAGCTCTTAAAGACCTGATACCGCATCTTATAGTTTCTTGCATAATTAAATTTAATGTGATTTAATATATACAGTTTGAAAATTAGAAAACTAAAGAGAGGAGGTAATAATTTTGAGAGAAGAAGTGGATAAAGCGTTAGAGGAAATTCGGCCTATGCTCATGGCGGATGGCGGGAACGTGGAATTGGTTGATGTCTCTGAGGATGGCGTTGTGAAAGTAAAACTTACTGGAGCATGCTCCGGCTGTCCAAGTTCACAAGTCACCTTGAAAATGGGGATAGAAGAAACATTAAAGGAAAAAGTTCCTGGGGTTCGTAGTGTAGAATCGGTAAATTAAAAATTTTAAGCCTTAATGTCTAAAATAGAGATTTAATCGAGCTTAATGACCGTATTATAAACGAAAGCCCGTGGTTTAAGTGTGTGTTGCGCGACTAAGAACGCTTAAGCCGCGGGCTTTCCTTATGTAAAAATAAATTACGATGGATGCGTTGCTTTAAATCGAAGGCATTAAGAAGAGTTTCCCCCTTTTTGTTGTTTTAATAAACAATTACTCCAGCATAACCCACAACACGGATGTTATCTCCAGTAATATCCCCCGATGTCATGCGCTTAACTATTTCAACTCCATAAGCCCCCATTTCTTTGCACGCCACAAGCATAATGGCAACTGGCACAAAACCACACATGCTAATAGAATGGGCCTGAACAGTTTTATAAAGCCCTTCTGGGTCCAATTCCATGATTTTATCCAGAGCCATCTTGTCTTTACGATTTACGTTTTCTTTTGATTCGTAATGGGTCATATCGCTACTTGAGATTATTAAAACAGGTTTGCCATATTCTTTAATGGAAGTAGCAATCGCAATTCCTATATCTTCACATTTTGAAAACTCGACACGGCGCATACAGATTGGAACAATATCAAATGCGTCCAAAAAATATTGAATAAAGGGAATCTGCACTTCCAGGGAATGTTCAAATTGATGGCTCGTTCTATCTTCATTTATTAGTCCTGTTTTTGACATAATAATTTCAGCTAACTCGCTATTCATTTTTACAATGCCACCCGGCATCTCCCACTCATCTTTAGAACTAATAGAGGCCATCTCTCCCGCTCCCGTATGGTTTGGTCCAATAATAATAATAGTTTTTGGCAGTTCTATTTTAGAGAAAACTAATCCAGCCACGGACCCTGAATAGACGTACCCTGCATGAGGAGACAATATCCCCAGGACGTTTCTTTTTTTCGAGGGGACTGAGATCAATCTGGATATTTCCCTTTCAAGTTGTTTCGGTAAAGCAGGATAAAATTCCCCTGCCACAGCTGGTTTCCGCATCATAATTTTATTTTATATTACTTAAAACAATTAAACCAACAAATATTAACGCTGCGTTTCCCCTAAGTATTTAGTATTAAACTGAACTAAGCAATTCCCTGATTCCTTAAACTTCTTTTATTTTGACAGCTATTTGAATTTATGGTAATAATTAGACAATATGCATGGGCCTAGTTGAGAAAAGGAAAAAACTTTCCAATTTCAGCAAAAAACCAGAAAGCCTTCGAGAATTATTGTTAAAAGGCGCGAGAATAAATGGAATTCAAGATATCAAGAGAAGAATTTTTAAAAGGGCTTCAGAAAGTGCAAGGAATTGTAGACACCAAAGGAGCCATGCCTATTCTATCAAATATCTTGATTAAGACTCATCCCATAGGAATTGATATCTTTGCGACAGATCTTGATATTGGAATAAAAGGCTCCTACATAGCAAAAATAATAGCGGAAGGCAGCGCTACTATCAATGGGCGAAAGCTCCACGAAATTGTTAGGGAGCTTCCCGAAGCAAAGATCCACTTGAAAAGCGATAGTGAAAATAGCTGGGTAAATATTACCTGCAAGAATTCTAACTTCAAAATAGCCTGCCTTTCTCCGGAAGATTATCCCGCATTTCCAGCCTACAAAGAAGAAAATGACCTGGTGATTAAGGCCAGTCTTTTGAAAGAAATAATCAGAAAAACAAACTTTGCTATTTCTAATGATGAAACTCGTTATACCTTGAATGGTGTTTTGCTTGAATCAGAAGGAAAAAATATTACTATGGTTGGCACCGATGGACACCGACTTGCCTTTATTCAGAAAAGAAATAATGCTCAAAACCTGGTAAAAAGCGAAATGATTATTCCAAAAAAAACGCAAGCCGAATTGTTAAAGATATTAGATGCCAGTAATTCTGATCAAAAAGAGGGAGAAAATACTATTTCTATTTCCGTTGAAAAAAACCATGCCGCATTTAAAACAGAAAGCTTAATTTTAGTATCCCGGCTTATTGATGGACGTTTTCCTAACTACCGTCAAGTCTTGCCGAAAAATATCAATAAGAATATTATTATTAATCGCGATGATTTCCTACATGCTTTGAAGCGGGTTGTTATTTTGGCGGAT
>Ga0255058_10000110_pt1 | contig 48704 bp, 48 predicted proteins | sample Cases_109_9_MG_FD_188637 | JGI IMG/M metagenome (GOLD analysis project Ga0255058, IMG submission 188637) | Seawater microbial communities from Amundsen Gulf, Northwest Territories, Canada - Cases_109_9 | ecosystem: Environmental > Aquatic > Marine > Gulf | place: Canada: Northwest Territories...
GAAGATTTACGAGAATTAATGCGGGGCGTAGCGCAGCTTGGTAGCGCACACGGCTGGGGGCCGTGCGGTCGCTGGTTCAAATCCAGTCGCCCCGACTCTTTGACCCTATTGGTTAATTTGGCATGCGCTCTGCTATAATTGAAAAAACCAACCAATAATATGGAAAACTACGAAGACCTGACAATCGATGATGTTTTAAATGCCTCAAAAAAAGATGTGGAGACCTGGCATAAATCATTTGGCAATTCCGATTTTGTTACCTTTCTTAAACTAGTTAATGCCGTTCGTAAATATGAAAGATCAAGCGGTTTAAACGTCTGGGATAGCGAGGGCAAAGAGTACACGGATTTTTTTGCCGGCGTCGCGTCTTTGGCAGTAGGCCACAATCATCCTAGGATGGTCGAGGCAATAGAGAAAGTCCTACCCGAAACAGCGAAATTAACTCAATCCAGCCTTTCATCCTTTGGGGGCGCGTTAAAAGCCAAGCTGGCAGCCGTTACTCCAGGGGATCTAACTACAAGCTTTCTGTGCCATAGTGGTGCTGAAGCCGTTGAGGGAGCAATAAAACTTGCCCGGGCGGCAACGGGAAGAAAAAAACTGGTATCGACTGAGGGTGGCTATCATGGAAAGACGATGGGCGCCTTATCAATAACAGGCAAAGAATACTATCAGATACCATTTCGCCCCCTGATCCCCGAATGTTACATAATCCCGTATAACGATCTAAAAGAGTTAGAGAAAATCTTATCTGGAAGCGATGTAGCTGCCTTTATAGTCGAGCCTATCCAGGGAGAAGCAGGAGTTATCATCCCTGATGACGGATATCTTAAAGGAGCATCGGAACTTTGCAAAAAATACGGCACGCTTCTGATAGCGGATGAAGTTCAAACAGGGATAGGTAGAACGGGGCGGATGTTCGCCTGCGAGTGGGAAGATGTGACACCGGATGTCATGACTATGGCAAAGTCGTTATCCGGCGGTATGGTGCCGATTGGCGCCTTTATAACTACTAGAAAAATATGGCAGCAAGCCTTTGGAGGCTTAAAAAAATCTCTTCAACATACTACTACTTTAGGCGGCAATACCCTTGCTTGCGCGGCAGCCATCGAGACTCTCAATATAATAAAAGATGAAAACTTGGTCGCTAACGCCGAACAGGTAGGCGGTTATTTCATCGATCAATTAAAAACACTGGCTGATAGTTATGGTATTATTAAAGAAGTCCGAGGAAAAGGACTGCTTATCGGTGTCGAGTTTGTTAAGATGCGGAGTAAAATTGTCCAGCAAACGACAGAAGATACTTTTACAACAGTTGCGTCACTGATTGCAAGCGATCTTTTAAATAATCACAATGTTATTACGGGCTTTAAGTTAAATAACCCAAATACGATAAGATTAGTACCACCGCTTTCAATATCTCGTGAAGAGGTGGATGCTTTTATTAGTGCGCTATCAAAGAGCTGTGCAAAGAATAAAAGTTATACAAGGGCACTCTTTTCAACAGCTAAGAATTTATTACGTTAAGGAATGTTTTGGCTAACGCAGTAACTCTTTCACGGCTTGCTATGATACCGCCGGTCTTTTATCTGATAGTCTATGGAAATAACCTGGTAGCGGCGGCCGTATTTGGTATCGCGGCGATAACTGATCTAATAGACGGATATGTGGCTAGAAAGCTGGGGACTGTCAGTGAGTTTGGAAAGGTAATCGATCCGCTTACGGATAGAATATTTATTTTCTTTACTGTTGTGGCTATATTTATCCGTTTTGATGTGCCGCCCTTGTGGGCGTTGATAGTCATGGTGGGAAGGGATGTAGCGCTTCTTATCGGTTACTACCTTGTAAAGAATGAAGGGAAGAAGATCGAGGTGATCTTTGTGGGAAAACTAGCCACGGCGATCCTTATGATCAGTTTTTCTTTGATTATATTAAGATTTGGTCCGGCGATGATCTTTTTTTACATAGGTTTCGCGCTCTACCTGTCAGCAGGTTTTATCTACCTGCAACAAGGGAAAAAATTGGTAAGAGAAGGAAGACGTGTTTTATGAAACGTATCCTTTCTCATCCACGTACCTGACTATTTAAGTTGATCTAGGAGGAGAAAAAAGTCTTTTGAAAGCAGTAGTGATGGCCGGAGGCGAAGGCAGCCGGTTGCGGCCGCTAACTAGCAACCAGCCAAAGCCGATGGTTCCGGTTTTTAATAAACCGATAATGGAATACACGATCAGGTTATTAAAAGAGCAGGGGATCACTGATATAGTCGTCACCCTCCAGTTCCTGCCCCAGATGATCAAGAACTATTTTGGTGATGGTTCTGATCTGGGAGTAAATCTAAGCTACGCGATCGAACAGGCACCTCTTGGAACGGCGGGAAGTGTGAAAAACGCCGAATCTTATTTAGATGAGACTTTCATCGTTATCAGCGGCGACGCGTTAACCGATTTTGATCTGCACAAGATAATCGATTTTCATCATAAGAAACATTCGATGGCGACGATCGCTCTTAAACGGACCGAGAACCCGCTTGAATTTGGCGTCGTCATTACCGACGAAGAGGGAGCGATAGAGAGATTCTTAGAAAAACCGACTTGGGGTGAAGTCTTCAGCGATACGATCAATACCGGCATCTACGTTCTTGAACCGGAGATATTTGATTATATCGATGGCGATACCATGGTCGATTTCAGCAAGGAAGTTTTTCCTAAAGTATTAAGTGACGAAAAGCCGTTATTCGGCTATGTGAGTAAGGGATATTGGTGTGACATCGGTAACTACGAGCAGTATGTCCAGGCACATCAGGATGTTATGCAGGGAGAGGCGAAAATATCGCCTCCCGGAATAAAGATGCGAGATGACGTCTGGATCGGTGACGGGTCATACATCCATCCATCTGTTGAGATCAGCGGACCGGTAGTTATCGGTCAAAATGTAAGAATCGAGGAAGGCTCCGAGATTAGGGAACTTTCTGTTATCGGAAATAACGTGATGATTGGGCCGGAGGGCCATACACATAGGGCGATAGTCTGGGATAATACCTACGTCGGTTCTCAGTCGAACCTCCACGGTTGCGTAGTGGGAAAAAGTTGTGACATCAAGCACGGTGTTCGAGTCGAGCAAGGCGTAGTGATAGGTGATGAATGTGTGATTGGAGAAAACTCGGTCATCAATCATGACGTTAAAATATATCCTTTTAAGAGCGTCGATGCTGGTGCAACGATAAATTCTAGCATCATCTGGGAGACAAAGGGAATGAGAAGCCTTTTTGGCAAAGAGGGGGTCTCCGGTCTTGTCGGTGTCGACCTGACGCCGGATATTGCTCTTCATCTGGCGATGGCTTACGGATCGTCACTTAAGAAAGAGAGCGAAGTAATGCTCAGCAGCGATGTCAGCCGTGCCGCTCGTATGATAAAGAGATCAATGATAGCCGGGCTAAATTCCACCGGCATCAATTGTAGAGATCTGCGCGCAGCGCATGCAACGATCAATAGGTTCAATACGAAGATAAGCGGCAGTGCGGGAGGGGTCCACATAAGAGTCTCACCCTTTGATCCTAAATCATTGCAGATAAACTTTTATGATTCGGATGGCACCGATATTTCTGAGGGCGATCAGAGAAATATCGAACGTTACTTTTACAGGGGAGAGTATAGAAGGGTCTACCATAAAGATATCGGCAGGATAGATTTTCCTGCTAGAAGCCGCGAACATTATATCGACGGACTTTTAAAAGCGACAGATCTCAAGGTCATCAAGGAAAGAAAGTTCAAGGTTATCGTCGATTACACCTATGGCAGTGCATCTCTTGTAATGCCTTCTTTTATCTCCAAACTCGGTTGCGATATTGTTGCTTTAAACGCCTTCAGCGATGAAGAAAGGTTAACAATATCAAGCGAGGAATTGGATATGGCCATGGAGGATCTTGCTTCGACGGTGAAGGTCTTCAAGGCGGACTTGGGCATCATGATGGACAGCGCTGCTGAGAATTCGTATCTGGTCGACGACAAAGGCAGGCTTATCTCAAACGATAAAGCGCTGCTCCTTCTGATCATGCTGATGTCGAAACATGAGACGAAAAAGGGAAGAATATCTGTCCCTATCAATATTTCCAGCAGAGCTGAGGAGATTGCCGGAGCATTCGGTCGTTCGGTCCTGCGAACAAAGATGAATCTAAAATCGATGATGGCGGCGGCTAATAGAAGGGATGTAATCTTTGTGGGTGGAGAAGATGGCGGATATATATTTCCTAAGTTTCTCCCGGCAACAGACTCCCTGATGACTTTTTGTAAGCTTTTAGAATTGCTTGCAAAAGAAGATCGTCCGCTGTCGGCGATCGTTGATGACATGCCGGATGTAGTGCTTACAAGGCAAGATATATTCTGCCCATGGGAGCAGAAAGGTCTGGTAATGAGGAAATTGATCGAACGGTCAAAAAATAAGAACGCGGAGTTGATCGATGGAGTCAAGATCTTCAATAATGATGCCTGGGTCCTGGTCCTTCCCGACCAAGACGAACCGCTCTTTAAAGTCTACTCCGAAGCTCCTGCTAAAAATAAGGCAGAAAGTTTTGTAAGTAAAGAGATCGAATTTATAAAGTCCATCCTTTCCTAGGTGATATGAGTAAAAAAAGTTCCAAAAAGGCGATTAAATTCGGAACAGATGGCTGGCGGGGAATACTTGCTGACGATTTTACTTTTGATAATGTCCAAATCGTAACGACGGCTATCGGCGAATATATTAATGAAAGCGGAAAGAATAAAAAGCTCGTAATCGGTCATGACGCTCGTTTTTTAGGCGAAGAGCTAACTAAGATATCGTCCGATATTCTTTCGAAGATGAACATAGACTCTCTATTTTTCGACAGGCCTATGCCCACACCACTGACCGCTTTTGCTATCAAGGAGGCCGACGCCTCAGGAGCGATCATGTTTACCGCCAGTCATAATCCGCCAGAATATCAAGGAATAAAATTTATTGCCGATTATGGTGGTCCGGCTAATACCGAAATAACCAAAGCTATCGAGGACTCGATAGCCGAAAACGGGCAACGGATCAAGGGCGGCGGTGCTAGTGCTAAAAAGATATCTGTTCTAGATGCCTATTGGAAACATCTCGATGGCCTAATCGACTTCGAACTTATCAAGCGCCAGGATTTAAGCGTAGTCGTAGATCCGATGTACGGTGCGGGAGCCGGACTTTTAAGCGGACGCCTTGATGAAGTTTGTAAGGAAGTCTATTCAATTCACGATTACTTCGACCCAAACTTTGGGGGTCATAATCCTGACCCGAACGAGATGGGTCTAAGTGATCTTACGGCAGATGTGATCGCAAGGAATGCCGACGTCGGGCTTGCCCTTGATGGAGATGGGGACAGGTTTGGCATTGTTGATAGCCTTGGAGTTTATCTATCGCCAAACCAAGTCATAAGTCTTTTGGCATACTATCTATTAACAAAAAGAGGTTTTAAGGGAAAAGTAGCCCGCACCGTTGCTACAACCCATCTTCTTGATGATATCGCCGATGATCTGGGAGATGGTTTTATCGAGACGCCCGTTGGTTTTAAATGGATATGCGAAGAGATGTTGAGCGGTGACGTTGTAATCGGCGGCGAGGAGAGCGGCGGCCTTAGCATAAAAGGACATATCCCGGAAAAAGACGGCATCTTAGCCTGTCTTTTAGTTCTTGAGATGTTGGCTGAATTTAAAAACGAGCCTTTATCGAAAATATTAGATAGAGTGCAAGATAAATACGGATACAGATACGGGATAAGGCTTGATCTTCGCCTCAACGAAGAGCGAAAAGTAAAAGTATTAGAGAAATTTAAAAACGATCCCCCAACTGAGATCGCCGGAATTAGTGTTACTGATGTGCGAACATTGGACGGCATCAAACTTATTTTAGAAGACGGGGACTGGATCCTTATTCGCCCTTCGGGAACTGAGCCATTGGTTAGGACATACATCGAATCAAAGTCTCCCAAGAGGTTTACAGCTCTAGAGAAATATTGTGAAAATACGATCAAATAATTCTTAACAATCTCACCCCTACTGTTATATACTTTAATTGAAAATTACCGGCATCATTTGATATTGTGATTCCGGTTAAGAAGGGGATTGTTTGTCAGGCGTTAAATTGGGTCAGTGGCACTTGTCGCTCGCGGCCATATTTCTTATTCTGGGGATTTTACTCTCAACTTCTTTTTACGCACAAAAAAAATGGGATGTAACTCCCGGGCCTCGTAAGAAGAAACTTATTGAGTTCATAAAAAGCCAAGATAGGCAACGTGAAAAAATTGAATATGATCTGCAAAAATTGAGGGCCGAAGTGGACGGTTTTCAAAAAAAAGCGGTGGCCACCGAAGGTGAGATGGGATCTTTTGGTAAAGAGATCGACGCCCTAAAGGAATTAGCCGGCCTTACTGAAACAAAAGGTGAGGGAATCGAAGTCATTATCAGTGATGCTGAAGATGTTCCTTCTAATAAGGATCCCAATAATTATATAGTCCATGATTATGATCTTCAGATAATCATTAACGCACTATGGCGAGCTGGAGCCGAGGCCGTCTCCCTTAATGGGCAGAGGTTTGTGTCTACCACGGCAATACGTTGTGCCGGCTCTACAGTGATGTGCAATTCTGAGCCGCTTGGCAGCCCTTATGTTATTGAAGCTATCGGCGAGCCGGATGCTCTAATCGAGATACTAGACGACGACCCGGATTCAAAACAACTTATTCAAGTGTACGCCAAAGCTTACGACATGCCGATAAACGTCAGCAAGATAGAAGAGCTCGATATGCCCGCTTACGAAGGAAGTCTAAGGTTTGACAATGTAACGGTGGTGGCAGAGTGATCCCGATTTTTGGCCTTTTAATCGGCATCATAATAGGAGTTATGGTAAAAGTGCCTATCTCTCCGCTGATGGGGCGGTATTTGGGAATAGCGCTTTTAGCCGCGCTTGATAGTGCGTTTGGCGGCCTGCGAGCCAGTATTGAGAAAAAATTCAATGACCGCCTTTTTATCGGAGGTTTTGTAAGCAATACTTTAATGGCTGTATTCATCGTCTATCTTGGTGATAATCTAGGGGTCGAATTATATCTTGCGGCTATTGTCGCTTTCGGCGTCCGGTTATTTCAAAACCTTGCTATCATCAGGCGACATATCTTTCAGGCAAGGCATTGGGAATAAAGAGAATTTGATCACGAATTGAAAAAAGAAGACAGGAAATTGTAAATATTAAATTGAAATAATCAAGAACAATAGAGCTTTTTAGTTGAGCTTTTGAGGTGCAAGATATACCGTGGAAAAGATTTCAAATTATATTAGATCAGCATTTAATAGAAGGCAGATACTTGTTGGCATCATTACCTTTATCCTTGGCTTTGGCTTGGTAACTCAACTTAAAGTTCAAGGAGAATCCAGCCTAAGACTTTCGGATCAGCCGGAGAGCGATCTAACGGAGATAATATCTCAACAATCTGTAGAGCTACAGGCGCTTAGATCAGAATCAACAGAACTCAAAGTCCAGCTAGTTGGTTATGAGGCATCTTCAGAAGGGAATGCCACCTTGGTAGGCGACGCTAAAGAAAGTCTTTCCAACATGAGAACGCTGCTTGGTTACGTTGCCGTAACCGGCCCCGGCTTGGATTTGGAGATAACCGACAAAAAAGGTTTTCTTACAGGTTTTGATATAAGACAATTAATTGAAGAACTAAGATCATCTGGAGCTCAAGCGATCTCTGTAAACGATGTGAGAGTGGTAGTTGATTCAAGTTTTTCGAGAAAAAACGGAAGAGTCTATATTGATGATCAAAAGTTGGAGCTTCCATATATGGTGAAGTCCATAGGGAAGACAGATGTTCTATACCAATCAGTAGTTTTGCCGAGAGGAATAAAGGATAAACTTAGTGCTTTCGATGGGGTCAACGTGAATATTCAAAAGAATGAATCCCTGTACATCCCTGCTGTCGAAGAAGGGATATTAGTCTCTGACGACCAATAAAATTATTCTTATTTGCCTTGTACCGCTTTCTCGCCAAGACCTAGACCGTAATTTTCAGATACTGTATCGCTAGCTTCTAAACCGGCCATACCAAGTATGCGCTCTTTTTCAGCGGGAAAAGTGAGAAGGTCGGTCTTTAGCTCCAAAGCTACTTCAACCTTTTTAACAATTGCATCTAGTTTAGCCTTAAGCAGTTTATCTATCCTGGCTATAGCGACTGTGGCTTCCTGTGTTTTTGTTTCCGGAAAAACGATACAGAAACGGTCGTTATCCCAGCGACCTACATCATCTACAAGTCTGACATTTTCTTTTAGGGAAAAAGCGAGGTTTTCCATGACTTTCTTCCTGGCGATATCATCAATAAAAATTTTGTGTTTGTTACCGATATCTATCAAGGCTATAGAAAACTCTCGACCGTAACGCCTATGATTCTCAATATTTTTTTGAAGTATCTGAATAGAGTAAGATTTGTTGAATACGTTTGTCTGTCCATCTAATAATTCCTCGTTACCAAATTTAAGTATTAAATATTTCATGCGGTGGGCGAGTTCGCCACCAACAATACCAACAAGTCCAAAAACGGCCGCTCTTGCCAGAATGATCTCTGGAATAAAAGTGGACATAGTTTCATCTTGGACATAAAACTTGGCTACTATAAAAAGAAGAGCCGATACCAGGGCGGCGAGGAATCCGGCTTTTCTTCCATAATGCAAAGCAAAGAATAGTACCGGTCCAAACATAGCTTGGCCGATGATCTCAACATAATCTGATTGGTTTAAGTATGATGTTAAGATTGTAGCAAGGATCACGGAGAGACCGAGACCGATAAATAACGCTTCAAATTTTCTGTAATTCATTTTCCTCCAAATGCTTTTCCCGCTAGAATCATAATCGGAATAAATTTAGAAAAAGTTAAATGATTTTATAAGTTAATTTGAAGTTATGATTGTTTGGTTTATGCAGGCACGGGTATTAATTTAAGGCTTGCTTCTTAAAAAAGATTAAATGATTTATTGTATTATAAGGAAGAGATTATGCTTATCAGATTAATCACGCTATTTATATGTCTTTCACTCATATCGTCACCTGCTGTTTTAGCAGAATCTGGAGATGAACCGATAGTAGGTTCTGCCTCATTGATCTTAATCGATGCAAGAAGTGGAGAAGTACTTTTCGAAAAAAATGCTGATGAAAGAAGACAGGTAGCGAGCACTACGAAGATAATGACCGCACTTTTGGTTTTAGAAAAATTGGGCATAAGCGAGCCTGTCTCGATCAGTAACAAAGCTTCCATGCTAAGCGGGGATAAAATAAAATACAACAACGGAGAGAGCAGGCCGGCTGAAGAGATGCTGTATTCGCTTATGCTTCTCTCGGCAAACGACGTAGCGACCGCTTTTGCTGAAAAGATAGGGGGAACCGAGAGCTCGTTTATTGGGATGATGAATCTAAAAGCTGCCCAAATGGGAGCGGTTAACAGCTTATTCGCAAATCCCCATGGCCTTCCATCACAGGCTTCTCAGTATTCAACGGCTAGGGATCTATCGCTAATAACGAAACAAGCTATGAGGCACCCTATTTTTAGGCGTATTGTCGCAAGCAAAGATCACGATTTTAAGATCAAGGACAGTCCATTAAAGAAGATCAAAAACTCCAATGAGCTTCTTCAAGTTTATTCTAAGGCAACGGGAGTCAAGACCGGATATACGCTTAAATCGGGATATTGTCTTGTAGCTTCCGCTGAAAAAGGTGGCATGTCGCTAATAGCTGTGGTCCTTGGAAGCCAATCCAGAGAGCAGACATTTGAGGAGTCAAAAAAATTGTTTGATTACGGTTTTAATAACTATTCTTATAGACAATTAATAGTAAAAGATAAATCATATGAGCAGGTAGAGGTTGCGGGTCATAAAAAAAAGTTAGAATTAGTCGCAGATAAAGACATCTCGCTTCTTATAAAAGATTCAACGGGGTCGATAAATTATATGACTGACATTACTACCGACATTCAACTGCCCATTAATAAAGGAGATATTTTAGGCGAGTTGGTAGTGGAAATGGATGGCATCGAGTTAGCTAGATCGAAATTGGTTTCGAAAGACCAAGTGAAGGAAAAGATAGCGGTTACCGATGAGAATTTCTTTTCATCTATCTTTCAATGGGTACTGCGATTATTCGGTCTAGATTAAGGCAAGCGATCTGAGCAAAAAAGAATAAAATATAATAAATTATGGTCGCATTAAAATGTATTTTTTATTAAAGTATGTTAAATTAATTATATTAGCTTAGTAATTAGAGAAGAGGTGTGTAAATTGTCAGATGACGAATTAGTACTGACAGAGCTGTCGGAAAAAGACGATAGTGAGATTCGTGAGATATTAGATAGACTTTATACGGAAGAGAAAGAGTACTCATATAAAAGGCGCCTTCTTCATGCGAAAATCGATATCTTAAGAGCCGAGCTTACCGCAAGACTTAAAGAGAAGAGAGTGCAGGGCAAAAGCCTAATATCCGCTAGGGATATTGAAAAATTATCAGAGATCTTAGCAAAAGAAACCCCCAAGATTGACGTCTGATCGTTAATAAATATTCTTAATTGCTTTTTTTATTAGACCGAAGTAAACTATAAAGGTAAGGTTTACATTTATCTTGTTCCATTCCAGTTAATGACCAACCGATTTCCAAGGAGGTAAATGTGAGTGATTCCGCTTTACATGTTGCTATTAGAAAACTAATGGAAAATATGGGCAGCGACTTGATCGAAGAAAGGGCTGTCAATTACATTATTCGTGAATTACATAATGGCCGGAGCTTGTCGTCCGTTGTAAATGATTCGTATATCAAGAATCGTATAGATGAAGAGAAAATGGATCATATCCTGGAAAATGAAGAGGTTATCAGGGCTGTCGAAGAAGAGATAAGCGCGGCATTCAAAGATAAGGATTTCAAATTTACTGATGAGTGATCATGAAATGTGATAATTGCCAAGCTGAGATCAGGCCGGGAGATACGACTTGTTCTGAGTGCGGGACTGAAATTCAAAACACGGTGAGCTTAGATGAGACGATCACATTTAAACTCGGCGAGCAGCTCGAAGAAGAAAAATCCATTGATATTAGCGAACTGACCGCAGAGGGACCGGTATTGGTCATTATCAGAGGCCGAAATTTAGGTTCGTCATATCCTTTAGGTGAAGGTGAAATATCCATCGGAAGAGATCCAAAAAGCGACATTTTCTTAGATGATATAACAGTATCTAGAAAGCATGCGACGATAGTGACCGGAGGCGATGGTTCTACTATGGACGATGTCGGAAGTTTAAATGGTACCTATGTCAACAAAAAACAGATAGATAAAAAGATATTGGAAGATAAAGACGAACTTCAAATCGGAAAGTTTAGGCTAGTATTTCTATCTGAAGACTGATTAAAAAGAGAGATCTTATGAAAAATAATTTAAATAAAAATTTTCCTATAGGCCAAGTCGTTAGTAAGCTAAAGGGCGACTACCCAGATCTTTCGATCAGCAAGGTAAGATATTTGGAAGACGAGGGATTGATGGAGCCTGAGAGGACGGCAGGCGGCTATAGGCAGTTTAGTAATGACGATATTTTAAGACTGGAAGAGATTCTAAAGCTCCAGAAGGATTACTTTCTCCCGCTTCAGGTCATCAAAGAGAAGATGAGGGGTTGGGATGCTAAAAAATCGGCAACGAAGTTTAGGTTAGAGGTCGAGGCGGAAAATAAGGCTGAAAAGGGAAAGAAAGAGAAAACGTACTCGGCTGAAGCAGCATTGAAGGAGACTAAAGTAACGAGTGAACAATTGAAAGGTCTTGAGACTTACGGCATCGTCGATCAAAAAAAAGCTGAAGATGGCAAGATCTATAGCCAGAGCGACGTCTCTATCATGAAGGTTTTCTATCAGTTGACAAAATATGGTATTGAACCTCGTCATTTAAGAATATATGAAAATCTTTCTAGCAAGGAAGTTATGTTATTTGAGCAAATAATCTCTCCCCAGATGAGGGGTAGAGGTAAAGAATCAAAAAAGAAGATTACCGGTAAAGTAAAGGGCCTTACAGAGCTCGCCGAGCGTCTTCAACAACTACTTCGTAGCAAAGCCTTAGAAAATAGCAAGATAAGCTGAAAAAAAATAGGAGGCCGATGTCCGAGTCTCAGCAGGACAAGACTTCTCAACACTCGAAAGCGGACGGGATCGATTTTTCACATCCAAGTGAGCGCGAGTGTGCAAAGATCTTAGATTTTTATAGAATTCCTTGGGAGTACGAACCGACGACTTTTCCGATCGAATGGGATAAGAAGGGTAACGTCATTCAAAGTTTCTCGCCCGATTTTTTTTTACCTGATCAAAATCTCTTCATCGAGTTGACAACGATGAGCCAGAAATTGGTTACAAAGAAGAATCGTAAAGTGAGGCGCCTAAGGGAGATATATCCGCACGTCAACATAAAGATATTTTATCAGAGAGATTTTAAAAGTTTATTACAGAAATACGGATTTCAACCAAAGATAGAGAATAAAAATGATTGATCTTCATAATGATATCGATGAAATACTGATAACAGAAGATGAGATACGAGAAAAGATACAGATATTGGGAAGTGCCATATCCGACGATTATGAAAATAAGGATCTGGTGATGATCAGCATCTTAAAAGGGGGGCTTATCTTTCTTGCTGATCTCTTAAGAGAAGTTACGGTCCCCGCAAATATAGATTTTATGGCGATAACCAGTTATGGCACAGATACCGAGAGTACGGGCATTGTCCAATTATTAAAAGATCTAAGCTCTCCTATCCTCGGGAAAGAGGTTCTGATCGTTGAGGATATTATCGATACGGGGCTTACTCTTAATTATCTCATCCAGACGTTAAAGGCGAGACAACCGCTAAATATCAAGATTTGTACGCTTATGGACAAATCCGTTAGAAGGATCGTGGATATGCCTATTGCCTACAAGGGTTTTGATGTGCCGGATCAATTCGTCGTAGGCTATGGTCTCGATTATGGTCAAAAATATAGAAATCTGCCGTATATTGGCGTGTTAAAAGAGGAGATATATCATTAAGTTAACCGGAGGTTGCAATTGCGAGACTTAAAAGAGATTGTAAGAGATATCCCCGACTTTCCTAAAGAGGGGATAGTTTTTAAGGACATTACCCCGCTCCTTAAGGATCCGGAAGCATTTGCCAAGATAATCGATGTCATTGCTGATAAGTACGCGGAGAATGGCGTGGATGTAGTAATTGGCGCTGAGGCTCGAGGTTTTATTCTTGGAGCGGCGATAGCGTATAGGTTGAAAGCCGGATTTGTTCCGGCAAGAAAACCGGGAAAATTGCCCCATACAGTTACGAAAGCGGAGTATGAGTTAGAATATGGCATAGACTCTCTTGAGGTGCATGAGGATGCTATAACCAGGCACCAAAGGGTACTGATCGTCGATGACGTACTGGCAACAGGAGGTACCGCCAAAGCGAAAGCGGAACTAGTAGGGCAATTAGGGGGAACGGTTGTGGGAATCGCTTTTCTGATCGAGCTCGCTTTTTTGGGTGGACGCAGCAAGCTTGGTGACTTTAATGTCTTTTCACTGATAACATATGAATAGAAAAGATCATATGAAAGAGTGTTATGGTTAACAAAGAAAAGAATGACGAGATAAATACTGCGAAAGCTATTCCTTGGGTAATACTGATTTTCTTGATCATCTTTATGTTCTATCTGTGGCCGAACGCTGAAGATTCGAATACTGCCACAAAAGTCTCCTCGGAGTCGTCGGAGACGATAGCGGCGGAGACCGAGCCCGCGGTAAGTGAAAAAATAGAAAGAGCGGAGATCCTCGACCTGCTTAATTATAGAAGTGAGCCAAATGATGCCAAAGCATCGATTATCGGCACTGTTAATAAAAGTGAGAGTTACAAAATCATCGAAAGACAAGAGAAGTGGTTGAAGATCGAGAAAGAAGATGGAACTTCTGGATACATAACTACCGATCCAAATTACGTTAAAATCGTTAGCGAGTAAAAATGAAAAGCTTTGGAAAAGCTGAAGATTACTATAGATCGCGGGTCCAATCGATCACGGTAGATGAAACATTATCTATTGATTGGCCCGATGATGTTCTATATCGAGAACAAGGGAATAAAAATGATGAGCTAAAAACGGCGTTTGTCGTTCAAGTTGTAAGGTTAGACGATCATAAAGTAAGTGACATTAAGAATTTCCCCGACCAAAACGAGGCCGAGGAGTATAAGGCTTTCATCCTCTCTCTTTTGGAAGATCTCACAAAAAATCAATTCGAAGAGAAATTTTCGGGCAAACTTGATTAAGCCGCTGACCCAATTGGATAAATAATATAGGTATGAGTGATGAGTCTTTAGTCTAAATATTTATCTGTTTGGTGGAAAACAAGGTATTTTTTAACGGTTTATCTGAAATGTAAATAATTAAGGATTGACCGAGAAGATTCAATTCTAAACTTTGGACTCACTTCAGACTTTAGGCTAATCACTCCAGACTAATGTATGGAGGTAGCCGAGTGAAGATCGGAATAATAGCACCTATTTGGTACCCAATCCCTCCCGTCGGTTATGGGGGCATAGAATTAGTAGTAAGCCTGATTGCTGACGGCCTCGTAGAAATGGGCCATGATGTCACATTATTCGCCGCGGCTGAGTCAAAGACAAAAGCAAAACTTGTATCTTCTTTCGATGTGGCCCCAAGCGAGCAGATAGGTGAAGTCTACCCTGATCTTATACACGCCCTCGAAGCTTACATGCGCGCAGAGGATTTCGATATCATAAACGATCATAGTGGAAGCATCGGACCGTCAATAGGCGCTTTTAGCGATACGCCGGTTCTTCATACTCTTCACGGGCCGGCGAATAAAGAGTCAAAGCGTCTGTACGAACTGATCAGCCCGCGGGTCTATTTTAACGCAATTAGCGATTATCAACGGCGATGTTTTGGGGATATCAATATAGTATCCACCATATATAATGCGATAGATCTGCACCAATATTCATACTCAGATAAAAAGGGCGATTATTTACTTTTTGTAGGTCGTATGAATCCTGAAAAAGGAGCCCATTTGGCGGTCGAGGTAGCTAATCGTTTAGACGAGAAGCTTGTATTGGTAACAAAGATGGTCGAACCTCCCGAGATCAGATATTTTGAGGAACGAGTTAAGCCGCTGATAGGAGACAAAATAGAAGTCTTGGGCCAGATAGATGTTCCTACAAAAGCAGACCTGTATAAGAACGCAAAATGTACGCTGTTTCCAATTGAATGGCCGGAGCCATTTGGCCTCGTGATGATCGAATCGATGGCCACGGGTACGCCGGTGATCGCTTTTCAAGATGGCGCCGTCCCGGAGATCGTGGTCCATGGTGAGAACGGGTTTATCGTCCATACAGTTGAGCAGATGATCGAAAAAGTCCCGCTAATCCACGAGATCGAGCCCGAGGATTGCCGCCGTTACGTCGAAGAGAGGTTTTCGGTTAGGACCATGATCGAAGCTTATGAGAAGACTTACGAAAAGATTATCGATCATAAAGCGCAAAATAAGGTTATCAGAAAGGTCGGCTAAGCTATTTTTTAGGTATATCGCTAACGAACAGGCCGCGGTTATGATTCCTATCCCGTCTTAATTCTTTTTCCGCCCTAATTATTACATCATCAGTGGTATCATCATCGCGCAAGGTGGCGATACCGATATTAAAGCTGACTTTTTTATAACCGACTCGCTCCATATAATCTCTGACAATCTCAGTTACTCTTCTACTCGCTCTTCTCGCTTCTTCGACACCGGTTTTTGGAAGTATCAGAGTCAGTTCGTTGCCCGCTCGCGTACAGCTATCAACACTTCTTATCTTAGCTTTGAGGATTCCCGAAATCGATCTTAGGCAATATGTGGTCGTGGCCGGGCCAAAGTTTTCGGCTTTTTCAGTTAAAACGTTCACCCTTATCTTTAACATTGACATATCGGGGGCTACAGACATCTTATCGATTTTTGTCTCAGCTATTTGTCTGTAAAGTTCTTTTACCATCTCGCAAAGCCAGCCTTTATACGCCTAAAGCTTTTTTCCCAATTAACCCAGCCTGCAAACAATTGGCACTTAGCTGCGATACCTTGAAGGCGAAACTGTCGACAGGCAGGGAAGGGAGGTTTTATTAGGGCGCGGTCGAAGTACTTGGACTTGGCCCGACTTTGATTATCTCGTTTCGCGGCAGATAGACACTTTTAATCTCTTCTTCTAAGTGGTTGCCATCTCCGATCTTTACTAGGCGAAGGACGCTAATGGATCGACCGGCGATGCCTTTTTGAGCCAATATCTTTACCCCGGGTGGAAGCGAATTATCGTCTTCTAACTCTATTTTGTAGGGGATGAAGTCACTTATTACCGGCTTATTGAAAGTATTTATTCTTCCGGTGTCGGAACCGTATAACCTGATTGTCAGACTATCGTCATTTACTGCCGATCTTATAAGAATATGTCCGCCAGTGTCATTTCTAAATCTAAGATCAAATATGCCTTCCGCTACTCCCGCATCTCGCCCAGTTGGATAGGCGGCGATATAATTAGAATGGATCTTTCTTTCAACTGTCGGAAGTCCGGCTACCATGTAGGTGTTATACAGAGTCGTCGCGACCTGGCAGATACCTCCGCCGATACCCTGGACAAGTTCACCATTTTCAATAACCGTAGCGTCCTTATATCCGGATGTGGCGGTAACAGGACCGACCGAGCCGATAAATGAGAAGATCTCACCAGGAGAGATATAGACATCGTCGATCTTTCTCGAAGCCAACGCGATATTTTCGATCCTGGATTCTTGGCGGGGATCGAATTTAGTTGTAAATTCACCGATCATTTTCTCGATTCTAAGCGAGGTGATATCGTTTTTTGTTTTTTTCTGTTTCTTTATGTCTGCCAAAAGTTCGACTTCTCTTTCTCCCTTAGACAGAGTCGTAATTATTTGCTTGATGCTGGCCGAAACATCGATTTCAATACCAGTCTGACCTTTATCTATTCTGATACGATCCCTGCTGATCAAAAGTACAGCGTCTACGGGTGGTTTGTCGATCAAGGTCGCTATATTTTTTAGAATTTCTTCCAAGCTTTTCTCGTCGATCTTCAATTCAATAAAGACGTTCTCTTTTTGAAATCTAAGTGAGGCGATCTTTATCAGGCTTTGAAGAAAGCTTTGGCGACGCCCGATCGAAAAGGCATTTTCTGCAGAGTCTTCATAATCGATATTAGCTTCAAAATCACTTAGATCGAGCTCTTCACGGAAATCCTGAAAATGAAGTATTACGCGCTTAGGTGGCGGGGGAAGATCTTTGATCTTGGCTAGTGCTTCATTGGAAGTAAGCCCACCAACATCGACACCATGGATGCTTATCCCGGCAAAGATTCTATCTTTGTAAGATACCTGATGCCAGATGATGGTGGCCAGTAAAAATATTAAAGTAAATGTTGCGACGATTATTAAAATGCGTTTCATAGGATAATCTATTTATTTATATATTGGTATTTTACTATCCTATCGTCACTTTTGGAAATCAGTATTAACTTTATTTGGAAAAGGCCGATAATGAAGAAATAAAGCTAGTTCTCTCCAGGACCCCTCCGAGGATAGGACTAGCTTTAGCTTTTAAAATTCAGTAGCCCCGGTGAAGTTGAATTTATCTATCTTTAGCGCCGGTGTAAAAGTCGCTCCCAAAAAGGAATCAGAGAGACGACCTTCAGTGGAAACAGCGGTAACATCTTTTAAGGCGTTGACGATACTCTGCGTAAATCTAAGATTCTTCAGCCCGCCGGAGATCTTTCCGTTCTCGATCAGGAATGTCCCATCTCTTGTCATGCCGGTAAAGACTGTTTTTAATGGGTCTTCGAGGTTGGTGTAGTGAAAGCGGCTGACCAGGATCCCTTTCTCGGTAGAGGCGATCATATTACTAAGGCTAGTATTCCCCGTTTCTAAGATCAAATTAAGCGGCATAGGCCCGATTCCGCTCCCTGCCGGGAGGGCATGGCCGGTCGATATCCGGTTTTCTTTGTTAGCCGTATAAGAATCGTAGACTATACCAGTTGCTTTTCCATTTTCAAAGAAATATACAGCTTCTTTTGGTACGGCTTCAAAATCAAAAGGCAGTCCGATGGTTCTGTCATCGCCGGCGTCGTCGCGGACCGTCACAAGATCGCTTATCATTTCTTTTCCCAGATTGTCTACCATGAAGCTCCTCTTTTCTTGGACGGATAAAGCCCCAAGCCCGGCGTAGGCAAGAAAGCCGATCATGTCGGCAACTGCCGGCGGTTCTAAAATCACCGTATATTTTCCGGGATCGATAGATTTCGGAGAGGCGCTGGAGAGCGCCTTTTCGATCGCAGCATCTATCAAGTTTTCAATTTCTAGCGATTCTATGTTTTTCCCAAAATAATCGGCATAGCCAGAACTATCTTCACTCATTATAACGGCGTTTACGCGGATTTCTCCCAAGCCTCCCGACGCTCTTGATCCAAGCGAGTTAGCTACCACGACTTCAGAGTTAGTAATGCTAACAGAGCCGGCAGCTGTAAGTCCGCTTCTTTTTGATCTATCTATTATTTTTGAAACGATATCTGCTCGCCAACTAGGGCTAGCTTTTGTCTCCATGTCTATCTGCGACATGTTCGTTTTGATCGGCGTTGATATTGGAAGTGAGTTAAAATAAGGGTCTTCGGGTGAAAGCCGGGCGTTATTCTCTGAAGTGCTAACAATAATATCCGCGTTTCCATCCTCGATTAAGTTAGATGAAGACATGCCGATCTTCTTTCCGGTCACAGATCTCATCGATATCGATGTATTTATTTCAGCAACATTTTGGTGGATCTCTTCATTTGAAAAACGGGTAAGCGCAGAATTCTCGCTGTATACCAAGACTTCAGTTTGATCAGCGTTAGCTTTTTTTAGTATTTCGTCAGCGTAAACGTTTAAATCAGCTCTGCTTCTCATCTTCCTATCCCTACTTTTACTTTTGAGAATCTGGCAGGGGATGTCCCGTGGGCAACATGCGCCACTTGCATTGGTTCACCTTTACCGCAATTTGGGGTTCCCCAGACGGTCCAATGATTCTTATCGCAGATGGCATCACAGGAGTTCCAAAACTTGGGGGTGATCCCTGTGTAGTTTGGGCTTCGATACATCTTTTTTCTTTTCCCATTCTCTATCTTCCAGGCGATCTCTGTCGCAAACTGGAAATTGAGGCGTTTGTCATCTATGCTCCAGCTTTTATTGGTTTCCATATAGATGCCGTCATCGGTATCGGCGATAAGGTTGTCAAGACTCCATATGCCGGGAAGAAGATTAATATTTGTCATTCTTATTATCGGTGTCCTATTCCAACCGTCTGCTCTCATCGTGCCGTTACTTTTCCTGCCGAGGACTTCAGCGGTCTCCCTCGAAGTAAGCAACCCGGCAAGTATTCCATTAGTTATTATATCCGCTCGCTGGGCTGGCACACCTTCATCATCGAATCCGAAAGTCCCAAGCGCACCCGGAATAGTAGCGTCAGCCGTTACATTTACGATTGGTGAGCCATATTTTAAATTATCCACATCACCGGTGGATATGAAACTTGTTCCGGCAAAGCTAGCTTCCATGCCTAATATGCGGTCAAGTTCAACGGGATGACCTATAGATTCATGGACTTGCAAGGCCAGTTGGCTGCCATCGAGTATTAACGATGTCTCTTTAGTAGGGCATATATCGGCTGAAAGAAGTGCCACTGCCTCTTCCCGTACTCTATCAGCGTTACCTACTAAATCCATCTCCAATATCGACTCGTATCCACGGCACTCCGTCTGTCCGCCCATCGAGTTAGGGTAGGAGCGACGCTCTATCTCACTTCCATCGGTTGCAGTAGCGCTAATACCCCCACCACTTTCAATTATCTCCTGTGATATATAAGACCCTTCTGAAGAGGCGAAATATATTTTTTTCTTCAAGAAAAAAAGACTCGAGGAAGCGACGACTACTTTATCGTCTTCACGCAGCTTTTCATCGGCTCGCAATAGAAGCTCGATCTTCTCCTCATCAGATACGTTAAAAGGATCTATTTTGATCGGAGTCCTGTAAACTGAATTTGAGGACTTAAGCGGTGTAAGTTTCACTTGTTTGTTTTGGACAGTAGCACTTGCTTTAGCAATATCTACTGCGGAAATGGCGATCTTCTCTATCTCGGCAGGGGTAAGTATATTGCTGGAGGCAAAGCCCCAAGAACCATTAGCAACGACCCTAATACCGAAGCCGGAATCAAATTTAAAACTGATTTTATCCAGTTTGCCGTTTTTTACACCTAAGCTTTGCGAAACTGTTTCCAATATGCGGATATCGACATAACTCGCACCACCTGATCTTGCTTGATTCAGAGCCATATCTAAGAGATCTTTCAAGCGCTTTCCAATCAATAAATGGCCGCTAAGAACGTTAACAATCTTTCAATGTTTTGTAAACTTCTATTATTGGTATTTGTACATCTGTATGCTAAGATAAACAACTGATTATTTGACGCGGGGTGGAGCAGTCTGGTAGCTCGTCGGGCTCATAACCCGAAGGTCGCAAGTTCAAATCTTGCCCCCGCTACAACCCCGATGCATCGGGATCCCCGTAAATAGTCAATTTTAAATATATATATTGGTTATCTACTTTATCATCAAGCTAGCATATTATCTCTTTAAAAAAGTAAAATAATAACCCCTAAAAAGGGGATAGCAAGCAAGTTATAGTTCGATTATAATTAAAGCTTTATAAATGAGTATCTTTTTTAAGTAACAATTGTTTTGCTTATATAGATTTTAGCTCCGTCTACCGCAGTCTTCCTAGAAATTTCTCTAAGTCTACCTAATCAATTGATATTTATTTTTGATACAGACGTTGTCACACCTTGACGCAGAAGTCTTTGGTAAAAAGTCCTATCCGTTTTAAGGAGGATTGATTATGGCATAAATAATATCTAAGGATCATCATGAAAAAAAATACTCAAATTATAATAATCGTTGGGGTCGTCGCTTTTATCACATTGGGAGCGTATTTTTTACTGATGTTTGCAAGAGAAAGTCCAAGCTCAAAAGAAGAAGAGAATAAAATCCAAAGAAATGACGAAGGAGAAAAGAAATCCGAAGTTGATAAGGAGGAGGGTGCCATAACAGATCAGGCAGTACTTGAGGCCATAGGATCTTTTGTGGGTGAAGGAATCGCTACAAGAAAATACGATGGAGAAAAATTTTCAACTGCAGTGCGGGCGCAATTAAGCGATCCCCCTAAAGAAAAATTTTATGAAAGCTGGCTCGTTTCTAACGGCGGTTCGTTTATTTCCACCGGAAAGCTAGAAAATGCCGGCAATGCGTATGAGTCGAGATTTAGTTCGGATAAAAATCTTATATCGTATAAGAAAGTTGTCATAACAGAAGAAACTGAAGCAAACGGTCTGGATGGAAAGCCGGAGACCCATATATTAGAAGGCTCCTTTAAAGATTAATCAAGCGTTAATCAGGTCATAATAAGAAATAAAGAAAAAAAGAGGCGATTTTGATGAATGAAAAACCAAGCAAAGAGAGGATAAGAGAGATTCTCACGGCTAAACAGTACGAAGTAACCCAAGAAAACGGTACGGAGCCGGCCTTTGATAATGAGTACTGGGATAATAAAAAAGAAGGTATCTATGTTGATATTGTATCCGGCGAGCCTTTGTTTAGTTCAACCGACAAGTATGATTCGGGTACTGGATGGCCAAGTTACAGCCGACCTCTTATCGAGGATAATATTGTTACCAAAAAAGAGTCCGGTTTTATAGGGCGAATAGAAGTAAGAAGCAAGCAAGGCAAGTCTCATCTTGGTCACGTTTTTAATGATGGCCCTCCGTCAACAGGGGAACGTTTCTGCATGAACTCAGCGGCCCTACGCTTCATTCCAAAAGATGATCTTGAACAAGAGGGCTACTCTCAGTTTAAGGGTTTATTTGAGGATAAGAAATCAAAATAGCCTACAAGTCGCTGATAAAAGTTACTGTGATTAAACGAGAATTTTTTAAAGAGTACGTTATTTTTGATATATGATATGGACACTGGGTAATTAAGGACATAACGGAGGAATATGATTCCCAAACGTACCGCTTTTTTTATTTTTATTATCTTATTGGCTGTGGTCCTTGCTGGATGCGGTCAATCTTCATTATCTAAGGCACGAGAGTTGATCGATCAGGCAAACGCCCACATAGAAAAGGCAAATGAGTTAGATAATGAAGCCGAGGATATAGGAAAAGAGATCGAAGCTCTTCCAAATGATGCTGCTGGCGATCAAGATGCGATAAAATTGGGCGAACAGCTAAATGAGAAATCCAAAAGTATTGAAAAAGAGCAAAAGGAAGCACTTAAGCTTTTCAAGAGAGGAAAAAGACTTGATCTACCTAAAGACTCAAAAGAGTACTTTGAATTGGAGACAAAGGCCTCTGAAGCAGCCGTCGATCTAAGTGAGTCGCTGGTAGAGCTTACAACACTCTCACTTCAGCTGACCGAAAAGATCGCAAACGGCACTCTTACTCAGGAAGAATTTTCGTCATTTGAAGAGAAATTTATGAAATTGAATGAAAAGATCACTAAAGAAGACGAAAAACATACGACTGCTGAAATGACGGCCGATGAGTTTTTTAAGGAAAAAGAAATCAAAAAGGAACTGGAAAGAAAATAGATCGTTTCTTCTTGGTGCCGTAACACCCCAATAAGCATACTACGCTATTACTTTATTAAGCTACCGCTCTCCTTTATACTTATGTAGCCAATGACAAAAAAGATAGCATACTCGCTAGCGGTCTTTACGTTAATACTTCTATTTGGCCTCTATATCGTCGAGCAATTCGAAAATAGCAGGAAGACAATTAATCATGAGGAAGTATATGAGGTCGCGGCAAGGCAAGCAAACCTGATTGAGCATGAACTAAACGCATCTCTATCGGCTACTTTTGCGTTAGCTTCGATAATAAAACAGGGTAATGGGAAGATAGACGAGTTTGATCGACTTGCCGAGGAGATGCTAAACGAATACCGCGGCGTAACTAATCTTCAACTTGCACCGGATGCCATCGTTTCAAATATATATCCCCTTGAAGGCAATGAGAAAGCTATAGGCCACAACCTCCTTGAAGATGAGAACAGAAGAAAAGAGGCACTGCTGGCGATAGATTCTCGTGAGTTAGTTTTGGCTGGTCCAGTTGAATTGATCCAAGGCGGCGTTGCATGTATTGGTCGGTATCCGGTCTTCTTGACTTATGATGATCAAGATGTTTTCTGGGGTTTTACGGTAGCGCTTATACGAATGCCCCAGCTGCTTGATGGAGTAAATATCGGCGACCTTGAAGACGACGGTTACCGGTATCAAATCTGGAATGAAACTGAAGATGGTAAAAAAAATATATTTGTTAATAACGAAATTGAGTTTTCTGATCCGGTGGAAGCTATTGTAAATGTCCCTAATGGTCAATGGACGCTTGCCGTTATGCCGAAGAACGGATGGTCGCTTCACATATCTTATTATCTGGAGATCGGATTAGTTCTTATCATCAGTATGTTGGTGGGGTTTATAACTTCAAGGTCCGTCGGCCAAGCAGAATTCTTAAGAGACGAAATCAAGTCACGTACAGAGGAGCTCGAAAGAGTTAGCGATGATAATCGAAATATTGCTAATACACTGCAGCGAGCAGTTTTAGAAGTTCCAAGCAAAGTTAAAGGTATCAGATATAAAAAAGTCTATCACTCCGCTACCGACGAGGCCGATGTCGGCGGTGATTTTTTTAACATTTTTGAATTGGAAGACGATAAGGTCGGTATTGTAATAGGAGACATATCCGGACAGGGTCTTCAAGCGGCAACACTTAATTCGATAGTTAAAAATGCGATTAAGGCATATAGTTACCATGAGGAATCACCCGCTAAAGTTGTCAAGATGACGGACGACCTTGTGAAGCGTTCTTCGGATGATAATGTCTTTGTCTCTCTCTTCTTTTGCGTGCTGGATATTGATACCGGGAAACTGATCTATTGTAATGCCGGGCACCCGGCAGCGGTGATTATCAAGGAGAATCTGGGTGAAGAAATACTTGTAAGCAAGTCGCCTGTAATAGGAACTTTTGTCGAATTTAACTATCTTGATAGCGTCACGATCATAGCTAAGGGTGATGCACTGATCTTGTATACGGATGGTGTGATCGAAGCAAGAAAGGGTAACGAGTTTTACGGAGAAGAAAGATTGATAGCGACAATAAATGCAGCTAGAGCCTCAGATAACATACCGGAAATGATACTTGAAAGTATAATGAGGTTTACGGGTGGGACTTTATCCGACGATATCGCTATAGTATCAATTGGGCTCGACGAAGATCAATGACCAAGATTAGATGATTTTTAAATAGATTTTAATTGATGGATTAGTTTAGATGTCAATGAATGTGGCCTAAGTAGATCAAAGAGGGCATGAGGTGGACCAGGATGCAACCGGCACTACTTATTCTTGTGGTAATGATACCGGCTATAACTATAATAACTCTTTTGTCGGGCTTAGCCCTTCATTACTTGGTCGCTCCAAAAAGCGGCTGGAAGTATCCTAAGGCAACCTCTATTTTGATCTCCTTTATTATTATGGCCTTTCTTTATGCGATTGTATTAGTGCTCTTTGTAAACTCGACATCAAAGACGTTCAATATTCGCACGTACATAATGTTAGCGGTCTTGTTCTTATCGATCGTAATGATGGGGATAGTAAATTTTGCTTTGATGAGATCTTTTGAAAAAGAGACCAATTCCACAAACAATAAACCGTAAGCAGATTCTAAAATAATCAATTAATTTTTGATAGTTATTGATTCTGTTTTTAGAAGCTCTTGAAAAAATACCGGTTGATTGGAGAATCAGAAAAATCTATTCGCCAAGAAAAGTATGAAGACTATAGCGGATAATATGACTATTGAAAGAGTAAGCGTTATAAAAGCAATCGGTGACTGCGAAAAGGGAAGAGTAACGTTCATTCCGTAAAGGCCGCTAATAATATTCGGCACCATAAGAATAACGGTAAGAGACGTAAGTAGCTTGATAACGCTGTTCAGATTGTTTGTCATGATGGTCGAGTACGCATCCCTGATGTTTACAATATTTTTAAGGTTGGAACGGCATTGTTCAATAAGTTGGCCGCTATCGAGAAAAAGATCCTCGATCAGATCTTCATCCTCTTCGAATAATCTAAGAAACCTTCCGGTCAAAAGACTTTTTAAGACGCTGTTTGTCGGCACTAAGATTGATAGGAAGTTGTTTAAGATCTCTTCAAAGGCAACAAGTTGCAATACGTCTCTGTTGGTTATCTTTTCCAGCTTAATCCTTGAGCTTTTGATCTGCCTGATGATCCTTAAGAGAAAAGCGTTATAGGTGGCGTTGATCTGTGAAAAAAGCAAAAGAAAAAGTTTTGTTTTTTGGGTTGTGTAAAAATCGACTTTCTCGTCGGTAAAGCGCTTGATACCGGGGAACTCTTTATCGGATACGGTGATGAAAAAATTCTTTCCTATAACAAACAACACGGGTACAGTGACAACATTGTTTCCCTCGTTATAAGGGAATTGCGTATAGATAAACGTATTGCTATTTTCTACTTCTATTCTTGGTAGCTCGTAAAAGTCGACGGCATCACGAAGAAGCCCGATATCGATTGAGAATTTTTCCGATATGACCTCCAACTCACCTTCGCTTGGTCCGACGATATGGACCCAAGAATTAGGTTCGAAGTCTGCCAAGATTTTAAGTGAGTCGTCTTTTATTAACTTTTTATATATTCTTATCATTACTCTTCCAAATCTTTAAATGCTTGCTGACTATAGTCCAGTGGAGAGAAATCCTCCAGCCGACCTTTAATTAAAATACCACTGCTCTCTTGAAAAAGAAAATAGACTCGTTATTGAAAGACTCATTTTGAACTATTTACTAAAATAATGAGTTTGATCTTAGATATTGTATGATGTTTGCTATTGCGGGTTACAACTCATCTGGCTTACGGAAAAACCGGGTAACACTACTTGGCCATCAAGACAGACTTTTAATATTTAAGCGAATTTGCTAGTTGTTACTAAAAAGGCGACGTAGACCACTGAATTATCAGCAAATAGGGTATAAAAAAAACCCTTACGCGGGCTTTTTTATATTTTTTTCAAAATCCTTTTCGACGGGTTATTTAACCCCACTTATAACAAGCTACCATAAATAAATAATTCAGTCAATCGAATATATTATAGGTTATCAAGCGTTTGTTTGTAAGTTAGCATTAGTTAAGCATCTATGATTTAATCGAGCAAGAAAAAAGCTGGGGATCACAGATTAAATGAAAGCAATCGAGTTAAAAGAAATAACAAAGACCTATTCGACAGGAAAGTTGGTAGTACCTGTTCTTCAAGGTATAGACCTAAGTATCGACGAAGGTGAGTTTGTCTCGATAATGGGGCCGTCAGGTTCGGGCAAATCAACACTCATGAATATTATTGGACTTCTTGACCGACCGACAAGCGGAGAGCTTAAAATATCCGATAAGCCGATAACGCTCAATATGTCTGACAGGATGCTAGCGCTTCTCAGATCTGAAAAGATAGGTTTCGTATTTCAGACGTTCAATCTATTACCCAAGCTTTCAGCTCTTTCAAATGTTCTTGTTCCTACCGCTTACTCTGGCAAAGCCAAGGCCAAAAGATACAGTCGGGCAAAAGAACTTCTCGATAAGGTCGGACTCGGTAAAAGGGAAAAGCATAAGCCTACGGAACTATCGGGAGGCGAAAATCAACGGGTAGCAATAGCACGAGCGCTGATAAACGACCCCGATATCATTTTGGCGGACGAGCCTACCGGTAATCTTGACAGCAAAAGCGGTGAAGGGATCATCAAGGTACTAAGAGATCTTTATGAGGAAGGAAAAACGGTAGTGATCATAACTCATGATGAAAAGATCGCTGAAACCAGTAAGCGGATAATAGAGATTTTCGATGGAAAGATATCCGGTGGCAAATGACAGATAATATTTTAAGTGCTCTCAGCTCCATCTGGGGAAATAAGGTAAGAAGCTTTCTAACGCTCCTTGGTGTAGTAATCGGCGTAGCATCGGTAACTATTTTGGTATCCCTTGGTCAAGGCCTAAAGAATGATGTCTCAGAGCTTATACAGGGCTTTGGGACCAACGTAATAGTGACTGTCGCCGGGAAGATAGACCCCGAGGGGGGCCAGACGGCTCAGAATCCAACTAATTTTATTGCTCTTGATATTTTGACTAAAAAAGATGCTGAGGACATTGAAGACCTAGATGATGTATCGGCGGCCTCGCCCCTTAGTCCGGTGGTTGGAAGTCTTCGATTTAAAGATAACATGGCTAGCCCGGTTATTTTTGGAAGCCAACCGGATGTAAGTGAGGCTTTTGAGACATTAAAGATCGATGAGGGGCGGATGTTCAAAGCTGATGAGGGTAATGTCGTTGTGCTTGGCCCGGCTCCAAAAACACAACTTTTTGGAGAGGACGCTGACCCCGTAGGCAAGAAGGTCTTATTGGGTAAAGAAGAATTCGAGGTTGTCGGAACTTTTAAAAGTCCAAAAAACTCCGGCGTATTCGGTTCTGAACTTAATGATCTCTCGATGATCCCCTTTAATACTTCTACCAAGTTAAATAACGGTGAGGTAAAGATACTCCGGATCATCTCTAAGGCAAAAGACGATGCCGATGTCGAGGAAGTTAGAGATGAGATCTTCGATATGCTTCTGGTCAACCATGACGGCGAGGAGAATTTTACCGTTCTTACTCAAGACGATCTGCTTGGCTTATTCAGCCAATTCCTAAATTTGGCTACCTCGATGGTATCGGCAATAGCTTCAATATCGCTTGTTGTAGGCGGTATCGGTATCATGAATATCATGTTTGTTACAGTTTCCGAACGGACAAGAGAGATAGGAATCAGAAAAGCGGTCGGAGCTACAAAGGGCGCTATATTAGTGCAGTTTTTAACCGAAGCGATAGTAGTAACACTTGTCGGTGGCATAATCGGTTTAGGGATCGCTTTTGCTGTGGGAGCGATAGTTGCTGCCAATAGCGAGCTTAGCCCGGCAATAACTTTAGAAGTGATAGCCTTAGCGGTAGGAATATCTTCTGTGATCGGACTCGTTTTCGGCCTTTGGCCGGCAATCAGGGCCGCAAGGAAGGATCCGATCGAAGCGCTGCGGTATGAGTGACTTTGCTTTGGCTTAACGTAATAAAAGGAGGATCCCCGACTAGTCGGGGATCCTCCGGTGGGTCTGCTTGGATTAGCCGGTGCCTTTAGCGAAAACCGAGTATTCCGGTGCCCAAAGGCACCTAGCTACAGCCACCTCCACAGGTCTGCAACAATCGGACCACCTCCTTTCTGTGTTAATAACAGGTTACCAGAAAAGTCAGCAGGTTAAAAGGTAAGCGAGTTGTGATCGGCAAGTTAGCGTTTAATTGTATTTAATTAATCAATAGATGTATACTTTTTCGTATTCGAACTTTAAAGGAGGGTTGTATGAGAAAGTTTATATTGATCTTGGCAATATTGGTCATGGCATCATCATTACTGGTTTCTGTAGCTCAGGCGGAAAATCATAATATCTGTCCATCATGTCTGTTCCCCTGTTCAGAAAAATGCGGACCAGATGCTTGCCCTTGCGATATGGAAGAGACTGGTTCTGATGAAGCGAAAGAAGCATGTATATGTATTACCGACGATGAGAAAGAGGACGCCGGATTTGTGCCCGCGTCAATTGACGATTCAGACGCAGGCAGTGATGACGCTGTAGTCAAGGAGGACAATGAAGCCGAACCGGACGATGGAACGGATGACGCTGAGGCGGAACCTATCGTCGGGACGGACGATGCCGGTGATGAGGGTGAAGAAGACAGCGCGATTTCTCCTGTCGTGATAGGTGGGGCAGCTGCTGGAGCTGGTCTTCTAGCTGTGGGTATCGGTTTTGCGATGAGGAGAAGAAAAGACGAAGAAAACAATCCTTCATAGTTTTTCAAAAAATAATAAACAACCAAAAAAGACCCGTTCGGCGGGTCTTTTTTGGTTGCGGTTTTCTTAGCGGTTTGGTAGGTAACTTTTATATAAAGTGGCCTTTCGACCCTTTAAATGCTCTTATGTTTTCAATAAGCAATTAAGTTTCTCAATTTAAACATCGACCAAACTTCGAAAAAGTTTAATATTTTTTAAAAAATTATTTAAAGAGCAAGACAGAGATCGTGAAAGTCCATATTCTCGTTAACTACTGCACTTGTATCGAGCTCTATCTTTCTTTCTCTTAACGCTTTGAGAGTCGGCTCGGGCACATCACAGGCTCTAAGCATCTTTTTAACGCGAGTTGCATTAAGGGATAGATGTCCGGCGACTTCTTCGATATTCATCTGATAACAGTTGAATAGCAAATTGGCGATCTCAGATTGACACAGTAGATCCAATTTCTTCCTACCGATCTCATTTACGATGGCGTCTGTAATATCATCGGTTTTCTTGAATTTTACAATAAGTACAGGGATATTTATCCGGTTGTCCCAGTTAAGATCGACGCAGGCTCGAAGCCGCTTTTTTCCATCGACTACCTCATAATCTTTACCCTTCTTATTAACGAGTAGCGGGTAATGGATTCCGGATACATTAATTGAAAATTTAAGGTCTTGAAAGCCATCATTTCTGGTAGCTACGCGGTGTCGTTTCTTTGTAAGAAGATCTTTTGAGATCATTTGAAATTTCATGAATTCTCCCTGTTTTTCATTGTGGCACTACATAAGCTATATTGTCGGCAATTAAGTACTGTTCCTTTAGTAAAAATCAGGGCGGCAAAAAGACCCACGGTCTGCGGGTCTTTTCATGGCGTCTCCTGGTGGTTATATTTTAAAGAGGCTGGCTACTACAGTCTGCCTCTTTAATAGCTTGTTTACTTAACTATCGGCAGGCAACAAGAAAGCTTTAATGTTTTTTTAAAAAAGTTGAGCATTGGCACGTTAGGCGTGAGAGAACCTAAAGAAGTAAGGAGAGAGAGGGATGGCGGAAAAAATGACGGTAGCGGGGATGTTGCCTTACCATAACAACTGCTTGTTATTGATAATCAACTATCTTTTAATTGGGGGCGGGCGGCTCGCACCATCATGCAATCGCTTAATATTTAGAAATTTCAATTTGCATTTTGGCGGTACGCGGCCAAATGTTCTCTCTAATACAAAAACCGGCCCTCTGTAGAAGGCCGGTTTCATAAGTCCTGTCTTTATCTAAATATTTACCTTATCAGGAAGAGCTCGCTTTGAGTGTTGCCCCGGTTGAACAAGGCCGCAACGTCGTCTCTACCGCCGCCATTAAAATCGCCGGCAACCACTTTGCTAAGGTCACCGTTCCAGTTTCCGGCCCCTGAGTCCCAAGTAGTAATATTGGATATGATTGAGTCTACGCCGTTTGAGCCTAAGATGGACAGAACAGTCTGTGATCCGCCTAAACTTTTGAAGTAGGCAACGTCATCGACGCCGGTACCATTAAAGTTGCCGCTTAGCGGTGTAGCTCCATTCCAATCAAATTCACCCGGTCCGGCACTCCACCAAGTAGAAGGTCCGGTGAATGTTGTGCCGTTTGAGAGAAAGATCAAGAGTTTCTCCTCATCTTCAACCTTATAACCGTAGAGGACGGCTACATCAGTTATCCCGTTTCCGTCGAAATCTCCGGAGAATACTTTAGATCCATCCCAGTCCCAATTACCGGCACCCGCATTAAACCAGGTTTCTACCGGTGAAAAAGATGAACCATTTGAAAGGAGAACGAATATTTTAACGTCTCTTTCAGTTTTGTAACCGTATAGAACTGCCAGATCAAAGAAACCGTCATTATTGAAATCACCGGAAACTACTTTTGAACCACCATGGTCCCAATTACCAGGTCCGGGCCTAAACCATGAGACCGGATTATTAAACTGTGATCCGGTGGAAGTAAACACAAATGCTCTTACGTCTCGTTCGTTATCGTATCCATAGACCAAGGAGATGTCATCTTTTCCATCATTATTGAAATCACCGGCTAAAAGCTTGTTATTGGAAGGGTTCCATGTACCCCCGGACGTCCACCAGATCTCTTCATTATTGAAAGATCCATCTGCATTCCCCTTAAATACGAAGAGTCGTGCTATGTCTTCGTTATTATATCCATATAGAACAGCGACGTCGTCGATGCCGTCTCCATCAAAATCTCCGGAGACTATCTTACTAGCATCCCAACTCCAAAGCTTTTGTACCGATACCCAAGCCGATATTGGTCCTTCTTTTAGAGTGATATCAGTTATAAATATTTCTCTATCGGGATCCGATACCTCGCTAGCGGCCTTTACATCGGGATCCGCTACCTCGCTCTGGAAACCGACTGTCGCATCTGTTTCTATCGGTGGAGGATCTATTTGAGTTTGCCCCTCCGGAAATTTGCAACCTGACCAAGCGACCTTATTTCCGTCAATTTGCGGATCGAAATCATCTTCGTGGTTGTCCGTAAGGGCTACGATATCTGTTCCGTTATAATGATAGATTTCCCAGTCTTCACCGTCCCAGCCACTCCAAACAACATTATTACCGTCGATCTCCGGCAAGTAACCTTCGGAATTCGTAGCTGGGCCGCTGGTAAGGGTAGCGACATTGGAGCCGTTGTAAAACATGACATGGCGCTGCCCTGGAGTTTCCCGATACCAGACTATGTTATTTCCACTGACCCGGGGTTGGTAGTCATTAAAAGTGCTATTCGTGATAGTCGTAACGACCGAACCATTATATAGAAATATCTCATAGTTGCTACCGACGTTTCCGTTCCAGACAACATTAATACCGTCTATCTCAGGAGATTCGTCATTAATATTGTTATTGGTAATAATAGTTACGGTCGTGCCATCATAGTGATAGATATCATTATCCCCATCAACATTGCCGTACCAGACCGCGTTGTTTCCATCTACCCTGGGTTGATAGTTATGATTATTTCCTGTAGTAAGAGTGGTTATCGTTGATCCATTATAATAAAAGACGCGATAATAACTTCCGTACCAACCGTACCAGACAACATTGTTTCCGCTGATATAGGGATTATAATCCGAGTTATTGTTATTGGTAAGCGTCGTCACAGTTGAACCGTTGTATAAGAATATCTCGGAACCCCCCGGAGTATTACCATACCAGACGACATTATTGCCATCTGCTTGAGGTCCATAGTTATCAGAATTTCCGGACGTAAGCGTTTTTGTGGATGAACCGTCATAGTAGTATATTTGTTCCCAGCCGCCGGAATCTGGTCCATTCCAAGCCACATTACCAGAACTTATTGAGGGGTTAACATCGGGGCGATTATCGTTTGTAAGTTGCTTGGGAAGAGCGAATGCGATTGTTGCAGTTATAAATAGAACAAAGACCAAGCTCAAGATAACGATTAGAAAATTGTTTCTCATTGCAGACTCCTTTAATCCGAAAAAACCGCCATAGGTTTTTTTACCAACGGTTGGTTAAAGAAGATTTTCAAAAAGATTTAAGATCGTTCCGAGGATACAAGATCTTAAAGATCATCTGAAAAATTTTATTACCGCCAAAAATCTAACACCAACCGCAAGATTCTATTTAACTATCTAGCGCTTCAAATGTCAAGCAAAAGTGCAGCTAATTGGCCATAACAATTAAGCAAGCTCTAAACAAAATAAAGAGCATGTTAACATTGCGTAGCTCAGATATTTTATTAACCATAAAGAATTGAAAAGAGCTACATAATCGAGAGAGCTAGCGTCGGTTCATTTATTGCCGATACAGATAAAGGGAGAATGAGAGAAGAAAAGCTTGCCGAAATCGGCAAGGAGGTAGGTATGATACTGGGGGAGGCAAAAAAATATGACATTAAAGCAAAAGACATCATCGGCATTATCTGCGACTAAAAAACTTACATTGGATTCGGTGCTGACTTTAAGAGATATAAAGAAGAATTATAAAGAGTTTGAACTTGGCAGTATCGATCTCACTCTTCCAAAAGGGTATATAACTGGAATTATCGGACCAAATGGTGCTGGTAAATCGACGACGATAAAGATCATTATGAACATGGTCAAGGCTGATTCGGGAGACGTCAGTGTTTTCGGTCTTGACTACAAGAAAAGTGAAAAAGATATTAAAAACCGAATCGGCTACGTTGGTGAAGAGCAGTATTTCTATAGTGACAAAACCGTTGCCTGGACTGGCAAGTTTGTCTCCCAATATTATACGGATTGGAACGAAAATTATTTTAAAAAATTACTATCGGATTTTAATCTTAGCCCTACCAAGAAGACAAAAGAACTTTCAAAAGGGATGAAGGTAAAGCTCTCTTTGGCCCTGGCTTTAGCCCACAACCCGGAGCTCATCATCCTCGACGAGCCGACCGCGGGGCTTGATCCTGTCGTTAGGAGGGAGCTTCTCGACCTATTGATCGATATTGTAAAAATCGAGAAGAAGTCGGTCATTATCTCTTCACATATAACCGACGATATCGCAAGAATAGCTGATTTTGTCGCATTTATGATCGACGGCAAAATCCGAATATTTAGAGACAAAGACGAGCTGCTATCTTCTTGGAAGAAGATACATTTCAAAGAGAACGCTATTGGTGTTGACGTTAAAAGCGAGCTATTCAATTTAAGTGAAAGCGCTTTTGCCAGTACCGGCATTACTAGGGATTTTTCACTCATCGAAAACAAGATCGGGAAGGGACTTGCGAACGGGGATATCAAGATAGAAAACGTTGATCTAGACGACATCCTTATCTCTTTTGTAAGGGATGAGTAGATGTTTGGCATCATCAAAAAGGATATTAAGTACGCTATTTTGTATCAACTGCCGTTGATGACACTTATCATCACTTATCTTTTTATCAAGAGGCAAAGTATAGACGCGACTTTTATGGCTCTTATGGGCAGTTTTACTTTCTTGATCGTCATCAGTTCGGTAATGATCTCTGAGTCCAACGAGGAAAGATCGAAGGGTTATATATTTCTTAGCACCCTTCCTCTTTCATCAGCGGCGATCGTGCTGGGCAAATTTGTGCTGACTTTGGTCATCGATCTTATTCTTGTAACACTCTCCCTTGTTCTTATTTCAACATCACCGGGCACGGTACTTTTTAAGTCCGTCGGAGAAGCTTTTTTAATACTAGTTGGCACAGCAGCTCTTATCGCCGCGGCGCTTTTATATATTGGTAGCTTTAGATTTGGTTTTACCAAGACTATGAGAGGGGCGACACTTTTGATTTTGGTGTTGGTCGTTGCTGTACCGGCTGTCATACGTGAAATGCTTTGGCCGATGATGGGAAGCAATGTCTCTTATATTCTGGATATGGTAAAAGATTTTAACTGGTTTATCGTCGGCCTGATGGGTCTCATTATTTACACGGGACTTATGGTAATTGCCGTCAAGGTGAAATCGGCCAGCTCGCCGGAGTCATACACATAGGAGTGTTATTTTGCTTGGTATCATAAAGAAAGATATGAGATACATATTGATCTACCAGCTTCCACTGCTAATAATTATGAGCATTGTCTGGCTGGTATTGAAAAAGGAGCTGGATGCTAGTTTTGTAGTAGTGATGGGTGGATTCATCTTTGTGATGATTGTCGGGGCCGTCTTTACTAATGAAGCAAACGAGGAGAAGAACAAGGGTTACGGTTTTTTGTATCCGCTCCCTATATCTTCCTTTGATATTGTGGGAGCAAAATTCGCTCTTGTGTTAATAGTAGATGTAGTATTGACCATATATACGCTTGCATTATTCACTCTATTTAAGGCGCCCGAGATACTTTTCGATCTTAGCCGGATATATATGATGAGTATTGGCATACTTGGTCTCATCGTTGCCGCTATCCTATATCTTGGGATCTTTCGTTTCGGATTTGCGATGTTTATGAGGGTGATCACGATCTTCACGATGTTTTTAACGGCTCTTCCTGTAGTTTTCAAGGAGTTTATACAACCCCGTGGTTTATTTGACCCGATGAAATCCTATGAACTTATCAGTTCAGTGAATTGGTATGTGGCGGCGATAATTACTCTATTTATCTACTACCTTCTTATGCTTCTTGCAGTTAGAATCAAAGATAGATACTGGATAGCGAATATTTAAAGAGTTGTTGTAAGTCAGTTAAAGTATCTTTATTCGTTATGGGCTGCTGAATTCAATCGAAACATGAATATTGCTCCCATAAAAGATACCCCCGTAGAGATAAAAAGCAGCAAGAAAAAGACGAGGCAATTTTTCTCCGATGGCTGATCGAAGGTAAAAGACGGCGCTATAAACATTGAGATATTACCTTCTAAATTTTCAGCGCTTTTTGCGCCTATGCTATCGAAATAATTCTCAATTTCAATTTTTTTATCATCTGTAATGCCATTAAAATCTATTACGATGTTTTCTCCATTTAGTTGAAACACTTCTGGAGAGGTGGGATAATAATTTTCCTGATCTAGCGTTGTCCCAAAACTAGAGAAAAAATAGATTGGCCCGCCATCAGTTGATAACGATTTACCTTCTATCGTTATGTTAAGAGGAGAGTCTGTACCGGGCGCTGGGTCGAGTGGCGGTAAATTTAATACAGATGTCGGCCAATTGATTATCGGAGTTGGATTTATTAGCGGTTTTTCACCTACGACTCCCCAGTTCACTTCTTGATCGCTTAAGAAATATCTGTAGGTATTATATTTCCAAGTAGCCGCTTTTGCCTCACCTAAAATATCTTGAGACATAAATACGCCCCAAAGATCGCCTTCATAATTTGGAATCTCCTTTATGTCCGTATCATTCAAAGTGGTTTCGATGCTATTGATTTCACTATCTGTAAAAGCGTTAAAGTCTAAAAGAAACTCGCTACCGGCAATGTCAGGATTACCGTAAATCTTCCATAAGTCGGGAAGCTTTTCTGTAATAGTTAACGGGTTATTGCTGTATTCAAAAGATAGAATTGGCTGCATAGTAATAGCGGGTATCGGGCCTTCGAATATTTCTCGTTCACCATCTCCGTAATTTATGTATCCATCTTCATCGATATACCATAAAGTATCATCTTCTTCGTCCACATAAATTATGCCCGGTTCTATTACAGTAGTATATTTCTGCGTGAAATCACTGGGATTCACTAAAAAAGAATCTATTAGATCCGAATCGTAATGGATTATTGCACTGTACGTATCTGCTAGTACATAATTTATAATACTAAAATCGTCATAACCACTGATTTCAACTTCGCTTTCATCATTATCAGCGGACATATTAACTTCGTCCCCAGCTCTAGGGTTTTGAATCACAACACCGCCCATCAATTTATCTTTACCCTCACCTCTATCATTGATAGTGTCATCCTCTTTACCACCTCGTATTATGTCGTCATCGCCCGAGCCACCTCTGATTACATCATCGCCGAATTCGAGATCATCTTGACCATTAAGATCACCGATTATCACATCATCACCGGAGCCCCCGAAAATATCATACGATCTGCGAAAATTTTGACGATCAATTCTCACGTGGTCGTAAATTTCTAAATGGTCAAATCCTGGGCCCTCATCGGGATCGCTAAGTTTGCCCGTAGCATATGAAAAGAAATTTGAGCCGTTAATATCGAGCGTAGCGTTAGGCTGTCCAAGCGATAACTCAGGAGACTCCGGAAAGACTACTTCAAAGTTCCAACCATCTCCGAGATGATGTATATTGAGCGCTCTACCTGGAAACAATTGAGGATCTGACCAATCAATAGGTATTATGCCACCTGGATAGTTTGGGAATAAACTTGAGCTGATTTCTTGTGGAACCCAGAACATCGAAGAAATAATATCCTGATTCATCATTATAGAAAAGGTTTCAGATCTGAAATTGTTTAAGATAGTGATAGGCTCGACCGTAGAGAGTTGCATGGGAACGATCTCAGTTTGGAAGGGGGGTGAAGGCGCAGTCTGGATTTTTGGTACACTTGCAGGTGATGGGCTTGGATTGCAAGCCGCCGTACATCCCTGAGCGTTACATGGTATACCGCCAGAGCAGGCACCACCCGTACAATTGCATGTAGCCGCAAGTGAAATCGAAGAGAAAGCAAAAAACAATATAAATAAGATTAGCGATCCAATAATCAGGCGTTTCATCTTAAGTATCCTAAGAACATAGCTTTCGAAGTCTACTGATAATAGTATAATAAGATACGACTTGGTTTAATACAACTAAAGCAAACGTTTTATTGTTTTAATTTAGGGATGAGAAGATATGTCTTCGAAAACGATCGGTCTTTTACTAATAATCTTTGGTATCGTTCTTCTTATCGCCACTGCCCTGTATGCCGCTTTTGGCGCAAGTGTGAGCGGTACTATCGTCGATAATTCCAGTGGTAAGCCATTGAAGGCAAAAATAGAAATCGGTTCCAAGATAATTAATACCGGAGATAACGGCAGATTTACCTACAGGGGACTTCCCGGGGAAATAATGCTAAAGATAGCAGCCGCTGACCACGGTGAGCTTAAATGGAAAGTGAGTTTAAAGTTTGTCACCAATAAAGATCTTGGCGAAATCGGCCTTACCGACAACGTAGTCTTAAGGGGAAATATTATAGAAAACGCAGTATCTCCCGTATCTCTTAAAAATGTAAAGCTGACGGTCGGTAAGAAGAGCTTTAAGGTAGACGGCGATAAATTTGAAGTAGCCGGCATAGAATTAGGAGAACAGACGGTAATCATCGAGGCCGAGGGCCATGAGCCATTTGAGCGTACAGGCAATATAAAGAAGGGAAGCAATTCGATGACGGTTGCCCTATCCCTTACGCCTGAAGAAGCGATGAGGCGCTGGTTCGAGGCAGAGCAAGCCGGTGATTTCAAAAAGGCATATAAATATGCCCATCCCGATATGGCCAGCATTTTCAATCGAGCTGCCTATATAAAAGACCGCGAGGACTCTATTGAAAAAGGTATTGTCTTGGACAGCCTTAAAGCGGGTGATGCAAAGATCATTTCAGAGTGGACGCTATTTTTAAACAATAAGACTTATAAAGAAGCGGCTGAAATAGATACGCTTATGATGTTCAAAGGAAAAGCTAAACAAGCATCTGCTGGTGAATCTGCCGATCCTAACAAAGTCGAGGGCTCATCTCATCTGGTTAAAGTCGAAGGGCGCTGGAAGATCTTTCCCCAGCCCTACGGCGACTAGCAAACTCCTTTTCAAGATTATTTCTTGCCTGGTCGGGTGAATATTCCGGTTCTATTAAAAAGCCGATACACGATATCCTTAGCTACTTAAACTCTTTATTAACTCATATTTAAGATCGTCTACTTCTTCGCCATTCATATCTTTAGTCCCTTTCTCAAAAAGGGAAGTGACGATATTTACAATGTGGCCCGATCTTTTTTCTTTAGGGACGTTCAGTAGCATCATATATATACAGTCGGGTAACATCTCTTCCATTAATTTAGGATCCATAGGCTTTACATCTTCGCTGTCGATCATGTCGCACATGGCGCTCATCATCTGTGTCATCTTTTCGCTATTTATCATTTACGATCATCTCCAATAAAAAATATCTTATATATTCTCTTTACGAGATCAGTGATGATTAAACGAAGCTTATTGTTTTTGTCTTTTCAAAAGAGGTTAGTAACTTTTAAATTGTGAAAATAAGATTAAATGGAAGAACATAAGCACAATAACGGCGCGGATGAAAATCACTCGTCTAAGATGGAACATGGTCAAATGGACCATGGCGGGAAGCAAAACCATGAGGGGATGGATCATGGCGGAAAACAAAGCCACGAGAGCCATCATGCCTATATGGTGGCGGATTACCGGAAACGTTTTTGGGTCTCACTTGCCCTGACCCCGTTTATCCTAGTATTATCTCCCGATATTCAAGGCTTTATCGGACTCGGAGATTCAATCAGGTTTACCGGCGACCTCTTTTTGCTTTTCCTTCTCTCCTCAGTCCTTTTTTTCTATGGCGGCTATCCATTCTTAAAAGGTTTTGTAAAGGACATGAGAAATGTGTCACCGGGTATGATGACTCTGGTGACCTTAGCAATCACAACAGCATATGCTTACAGTAGTTTGGTTGTTTTTGGGCTCAGCGGAAAGATATTCTACTGGGAGCTGGCAACTTTAATAGACGTGATGCTGCTCGGCCATTGGATGGAGATGAAGTCGATCATGGGGGCTTCAAAATCGCTTGAAGAGCTAGCAAAGCTTATGCCGACTGATGCCCACAAGATAACAGATGACGGCCAAACAATAGACGTTCCCTTGGAGGAGCTTAAAGCCGGCGATAAGATCATGGTCAAACCCGGTGAGAAGATCGCCGCCGATGGGGATATTGTAGCGGGTGATACTTCGATCAACGAGGCGATGCTTACCGGAGAATCTAAGCCAGTGAGGAAGCAGCCCGGAGATAAGGCGATCGGGGGCTCGATCAACGGTGAGGGAACAGTAACGATCAAGATAGAGAAGACAGGTAAAGACTCGTTCCTTTCTCAAGTAATAGATCTGGTAAAACAGGCACAGGAAAGTAAGTCCAAGACCCAGGATTTGGCGAACCGGGCCGCAAAATATCTTACGATAATCGGTATTACTAGCGGTATACTTACCTTGATCGTATGGTTTGCATTATTCAACCAACCGTTTGTCTTTGCCTTAGAACGCTCGGTCACCGTCCTTGTCATCACCTGTCCGCACGCGCTTGGACTCGCCATCCCATTGGTAGTGGCGGTCTCTACGGCACTTTCAGCAAAGCACGGGCTCCTCATTCGAGACCGGACAGCTTTTGAGAACGCCAGAAATATCGATGCCATCATATTTGATAAGACTGGCACCCTTACCGAGGGAAAATTTGGCATCACCGATGTACTGGTATTCTCAGACGATTTTGATGAAGATGAAGTCATCAATTATGCTGCTTCGGTGGAGGAAAGTTCTGAGCATCCGATCGCTCAAGCGATCGCCAAAGAGGGAGAAAAGAAGAGAAGCGTTACAGACTTTTTGGCTCTTACAGGCAGAGGCGCAGAGGCAAAAGTAGATGGGCGAGATGTCAAAGTAGTTAGCCCCGGTTATTTAAGTGAGCTCGGGATGGAGATCGGTGATGAAAGGCTTAAGCCTTTGCTAGAGCAGGGAAAGACCGTCGTTTTCGTACTGATAGATGATGAGATAAAAGGAGCGGTAGCCCTTGCCGACGTTATTAGAGAGCAGTCGCGAAAAGCGATAAACAAGCTTAAATCCATGGAAATAAAAACTATGATGTTAACGGGCGACAATCGGCAAGTTGCTAAGTGGGTCGCCGGCGAACTTGATCTGGACGAATACTTTGCCGAAGTCCTTCCCAAGGATAAAGCGGCGAAGGTAAGGGAAGTCCAATCCCGGGGGATGACAGTGGCCATGACTGGAGACGGGATAAATGACGCCCCGGCGCTAGCCCAAGCTGATGTCGGCATAGCAATTGGTGCTGGCACTGATGTCGCGGCAGAGACGGCCGATATCATTTTGGTCAACAGCGACCCTATGGATACTACCTCTATCATAAGTCTATCTAAAGCGACTTACCGAAAGATGATCGAAAATCTTGCCTGGTCTACCGGTTACAATGTAGTAGCTATACCACTTGCTGCCGGAGTGCTTTTTAGTTACGGCATCTTACTTAGTCCGGCGATCGGGGCTGGCCTCATGTCTCTTAGCACCATCATCGTCGCCGTCAACGCCAGATTTATCAGGATAAATTAGAGAGCGTAAGAAGATCGGTTGTTTATCTTTAGCAAGACACACAGGCCTGCCTCTAGATTACTACTTATCCGCGCCCGCAGCACTGGACTTTCCCGTTATCCTGTTCTTACCCTTCAGATTATATAAATCCGGGAACTTTTTTAAAACTTATGCGTCATAGTAGTAGTTGATAGATTAGAATGGGAAATAAGATGAGCGGACTTATTAAAAAGAATGTGAACTATAAAAGGGCGATCGTTATCGCCACACTGGCGATTGGTGTCGTTGGATCGATAGTGGCGATAGCGCTATTTTCTGGTAGAGATGGCGTGAGTCCTAATGGCGCTGCATTTGGAAAGCTTTCTTCGGTTAATCAGCTGGGCTCACCGGAGTCTTCATTTGCTCTTGGCGTTCCCGCGAGACCGGGAGTCCAAGAGATGATAGTAAGCGAGGAGTACAAGTATGAGTGGATCGGCAAGAGTTTTCCGAAAATGCCAAAAGTCGCTAAAGTCTATAAGCGCTTAAATACGGATTGGGATCTGGATAGGATAAAAAAATTAGCAAGGCAATTTGCTCTAAGTGATGACTCTGTCGATCTGATGGCAAGATTTCCGGAAGAATCCATTGACGGAAGCCGGGAAAGAGGCAATCTTATAACGCCGGCGCCTGGTGCAGATATTGAGGAGGGCATAAGCGGCCAGGAAGATGAATTACAAATCTATCGGTTTTCAAGTGAAGACAATCGCTCCTACCTAGAAGTATATGGAAGAGATGGAAGATTTTTCTACGAGAACCTATTTGGCGAAGTCCGAGACGGTGAACTGCCTAGCAAGAAGGAGGCCATCGAAATCGCAAAAGACTTTTTAAAAAAAATAGGTCTTGACGACAAAGGACTGTCCGCACCAAAAGCTACTGAAAGCGGTATGGCTTTTGAAGAGCCGGTCAGTATTTCGGCAGATAGCGTTGAAGAGAAGTCACCAAGAAGAGTAAGTCCGTCATTTATCGAAGTCGCTTTCTTTAGGGTTATCGAAGGTAATCAGATATTTATGGGAAATGATAGCGATGGATACCGGGCTATATCAATTATGGTCGGCCCAGGTGAAGATATCATCTCGGTATCAGGTGAACTTCCCGCGGAGACGGAGAGTTCCGATTATCCACTGATGGATATAGAAGAGGCGTTTAAAAAAATAGAGGAAGGCGTTGCCGGAGTAGGCGGGAGCGGACTACCGGAGCCTGACTCTAGGGAAGGACCGGAGTCTTTTTCAAGACCAAGAACTGAGCCGCTGACAGAAGCTGTCGAAGGGGTCCAGGTTGAAGGAAGAGATGTATCGTTGGAAGCGGTGACGGCAACGGTCTCCGAAGCTGTCGATGAACCCATCGCTGAGTCGCCTCAGGTTGAACCAGTACCGGATTCTAATCCTGACTTTAAAGAACCAAAGATAAAAAAATCTATTATAAATATTGAATTGGATAAAGTTGAGCTTATTTATACGATTGTCTTAAATAACCAAGGTGTAATTTTTTATCAGCCCGGCTATCTCTTTTCCGGACAAATAGATGGATCAGAGTTTGAGAGGAGCGTCTTGGTCGACGCAATAGATGAAAAGTATTTAGATAATTAAGTCTAAGCAGATTGTTTGAAAGTCTGTGAGGTTGTATACTAAGAATACGTGGAGGTACGATGAATAGAACAAACAACCTTTTTATACCACTTATATTAACTCTGGCTTTGTTGTTTACAATGCTAAGTTTTACTACGGCTCTTGCCGGTACCAAAAGTAAGTCCTCAGATATCGGCAGTAAAGCAGCCGCTTTAAATGGCAAAGTCGCTAAAGATAATGATGCCCACTGTGGATTATGCCTTGACGATGCCAGTGGTACGAAAATTTAATTTGATTTAGACTTCAAGCATCTTTTTGATCTACGCTAATCTTCTATTGTTTTACAGATAATTAAACCCTCAATTGACTCAAATCGTTTATTGATCACGATTTATCGCTTGAAACAGCTAATAAATGGGTAGATATTATAATTAAAGCTATTACTTTCAAAAAGCTGTTGATTATATTGAATATCCTAGGTAATATTGCAAAAGCGGTTACTTTATCAACTATCGGTTTTTCTATTTAATTTCTAGTATTAACCGGAAAGGAAGTGGTTTTAGTGTTTGGTAAAAGTTCGAAAAAAGCGATCACGCTGATAACCCTAGTCAGCATTGTCGCTTTGGTAATGGGTCTGATAGGTCCGGCGACGGCGGCCCCTCAGGACGCTAAGGTAAGAAAGATAATTGTTTTTAATGCTGGCTTTGAAAATGTTGCGGACCAAGATACATTGATCAAGAAATTTGGAGCTGAAAAGTTAAGAGATATCAAGCTTATAAATGCAAAGTCGGTCCTTCTTCCTCCCAAGGCGTCAGCCGTTCTTGAAAACAGACCTGAAGTCAAAAGGGTAGAAGACGACATCATTGTTAAAGCCGTACACCACAGAAATGGTCATGGCGGCGGACCGGGCGGCGGCGGTGAAGAACCACCTCCACCACCACCCGCGGATCAGGAGACACCATGGGGGATCGCGCAGATAAGTGCTGATCTTGCCTGGTCCATATCTACCGGTACCGGTGTAAAGGTAGCGGTTATCGATACAGGAATCGACAAGGACCATACAGACCTAGTCGTTAGCGGCGGAGAGCTTATTATTACAAATGGTAAATACAGGAAGAAAGGTCCGAATGACTGGAATGACGATGAAGGGCATGGCACTCACGTTGCAGGCACGATAGCGGCAGTAGATGATAATGATGGTGTTGTTGGAGTCTCGCCCGATGCTCTTCTTTACGCGGTAAAAGTGTTGGATAATCGCGGTTCAGGTTATGCATCGGATGTTGCCGCCGGTATCGATTGGGCGGTTAGAAACGGAATGGCCGTAGCAAACCTTAGCCTTGGCAGCAGCGGTGAATCACTTGCGATAAGAGACGCAGTCCTTGCTGCGGATGAAGCCGGTTTGGTGATCGTCGCAGCAGCGGGAAATAGCGGACCGGGTAACGATACTGTCATATATCCGGCAAAACAAGATGAGACAATCGCCGTCGCAGCATCAGATAGTAATAACGATATTGCCTACTTTAGCAGCCGGGGGCCAGCGGTCGATATAACCGCACCAGGGGTAAATATCTTGTCGACGACCAATGATGGCCTTACCGGAACAAAGTCGGGAACATCAATGGCCGCACCGCACGTGGCCGGAACGGTTGCCTTGATGCTGGCTTCGGATCGATCGCTTTATGTCAATGCGACCGATGTTGTCGTTCCTGAAAAAGTAAGAGATAAATTAAAGTTGACGGCGTTCGATATAGGTTATCCGTCAATTGCTCAAGGGGCCGGACTTATTGATGCATTTCTGGCAACGCGATAAGAAGTTACAAATAAAATAGAATAAAAACGGACCCGGGTGGGTCCGTTTTTTTATTGGTGTATAAGTTTACGAGAGGCCGTTAAGGGAATAATAATAGCGAGTTAGCGCTTTATTGGATGATAAACGGTAAAGTCGGATTAGGGCAGGGGGTGCATTAAGATGAAAGCGATGATGCCAGTTATTATGCTCATCATGTTGGCGGTAGTTATTTCGGCGGCGATTTTTGTTTTTCAAGGCGTTGACATGCACGACCAAGTAGCCGTGGCGGAGGGCGAATTCCATGAACTCCAAGTGGACTATTTACTTAATAATACAAAAGAAGACAGGGATCTAGCGATAGTAGGATCGGATCTCAATGCCCAGTTAGCAGAGATAGCAAACACACCGTCAGAACTTCTGAGGCTAAAATTAGTCGGGATCGGAAAGATCCTGACCGGTATCGCTATCTTACTTTTTGGTATATTCCTCGCACTTTTCTTGATGCCGATTCGTTTAGGCGGAATATTGAAGGACAATATGAAAGAGATGCAGGAGAAGATGGCTAAATAATGGCTCAAATGTACAAGATTGATTAATGGCCCTCCCTTAAAAAAGGTAAAAGGGAGGGTTCTTTTTTTTGGAAAAATTTGTTACCTACCTAATTCTGTTGTATTGATGTAAAATATCTAACTTGTTGAGCATATTTCCTCGAGGTGTTTTTTGAACCAGTCTTTAACGAGAGCAAGCCTAATAGCGATTATTTTATTATCGATGATCTCGAGCGCTATGGTCGGTTGCTCGCCTGTTGAGAGCGAAGACACCGGTCAATTTCCAAAAAAGATCACGGCCCAGATGCCTGTTGAGCTTGCCTTTACTAAGAATAAACTTTTCTATGCGCAACTTAACGGTGATTTAAAGATGATAAAAAGAGGCAGTGACTCTACAGAGACCCTTGAAACTTTTGAAGTACCCGATCAAAAGACATTCAAGGAAGCCGGGATTCTCGGGATGGCGCTCTCACCTTCTTTTTCAAAAAGACCAAACGTTTATCTCTATCAATCCTACCAAGAGGGAGATAAAGTCTTTAACCGAGTCATAAAAGTAAATGCCGAACGTCCGGCTGAAAGACCGCTTGTCGTAATCGATGGGATAAGAGGGGCTAGGAACCACAATAGCGGCAAGATCGCTTTTGGTACAGATGGAAAGTTATATATCGCCACTGGTGACAGCAGGGTTAAAAATCGTTCTCAGGATGTTGACGTTTTGGAGGGAAAGATACTTAGAATCAATCCGGATGGAAGTATCCCGAGCGATAATCCATTCGAGAACGCGGTCTGGTCCATAGGCCATAGAAATATCTTTGGCATGGCATTTCAAGATAATGGAAAACTGTTGATCACTGAGAATGGGGCGACCGAAAATGATGAGATAAACGAGATCGTTAGGAGAGGAAATTATGGGTGGCCGATAGTAACCGGTTTCTCTGATGAGTTTAGAGATCCTATTAAGGTCTATAAGCAAGTGATAGCGCCGACGGGGATAATCATCTATAAAGGTGATCGTTATCCGGAGCTTACCGGAAAACCTGTCTTTGCTGATTACTTAAAGGGAAAGATAAGAGTCTTGGAGATCGGCCGGGAACAAGTCGAAAGTCGCGTGATTGCTGATTTTAAGGAAGGGGTCATAGCTTTAGCTGAGTCTCCCGAAGGTTATATCTATGCGGCTACGGAGAGCAAGATCCTTAGGACGAAGATAAAAAGAAAAGAAACAGTGGCTAACTAGCGATATTAGGTAAGCGTACAATATTATTGTATTTTCAATCCTTTTCAATCATACTATCTCTATTGATCTCTGATTGGTTGAAATGGCATTGATTGATCACAAGATCTACATAAAGTTTTTATTTGTCGCTATGGCGATAAGTGTTACGACCCTCTCTCTTACTACATGTACTACATCTACAACGGATACTGAAAAGAACGGAAAAAAAGAAAAAAGAGAAGAAGTCGGTGCTGATTCTTTTGTCGGTGAATTAGCTGCTGATTTTCCTACCGACATAGCTTTCTCCAAGGACAAGATGTTCTTTACCGAAAAAGGCGGCAAACTAAAAGTCGTCAAAAAGGGAAGCGACAAGGCAAAGACCCTAGAAGAGTTTAATGTTCCGAAACGATTGGGCAATAGCGAGACAGGCCTGCTAGGGATCGCCCTTTCACCTCAATTTGAAGATGATAAAAAGATCTATCTATATCACACCTATGAGTCGGATGGGGAGCTGTTAAACAAGGTAATAAGTATTGACAGCGAACAACCGGAAAAAGATGCAAAGACAATAATCGATGGCATCAAGGGAAACCGTATTCATGATGGTGGCAAGTTAGCATTTGGGTCGGATGGGAAATTATATATCGCCACAGGCGACGCTGGCAACGAATCTGATGCTCAGGACAAGGACTCTCTAAACGGAAAGGTCTTGCGTGTTGATCCAGATGGCAATATTCCAGGTGATAATCCTTTTGGTAATGCAGTCTGGTCTTTAGGCCATCGAAACATTTTTGGGATGACTTTTGATGATACAGGTCGTCTCTTTGTCACCGAAAACGGACCGGAGAAAGATGATGAAATAAATGAGATCACTAAGGGCGGAAACTTTGGCTGGCCAGATGTTACAGGAGATGCAGATGGATTCGAAAAGCCTCTCCTAGTATTTGAAAAGGTCAACGCTCCAACAGGCATCATCTTTTACGAAGGAGATAAATTCGAGGACTTAAAAGGACAGCTGGTCTTCGCTGACTTTATAAAAGGTGATATACATGAAATCTTTATAGGGGATGATGTGACTGAAAAGGTTATCGCCAATGCGGGTATGGGAGTAAACGCGCTTGCTCAATCCTCAAATGGAGATATATATGTAGCGACAGAAGATAAAGTGAAAAAAATAGAGTTTTAGGATGGCAGCAATCAGATGAAGTTTTAAGAAAGGAGTCAGATGCAGTGCAAAGAGTGCGGAACGGAGATCCCCGAAGATAGTGTTTTTTGCGAGAAGTGCGGTGCAAAGGTAAGCGAGGAAGATGGTGCATCCGCAAAAGGAGAGACGGGTGAACCTGGTGGCGGAGAACACAGCGGTGAGACACCAAGTGAGCCAACGCATCATGAAGAGGTTCATGCAGGCGAGGTCCTTGCCGGAGATGTAAAGGGAGTAAATACTCTCGTCGGGGAAGGCTACCGGGTAGAGATAGGAAAGTACTTTAGACGTGGATGGGAGATATTCTCTGGATATATGGGTGGCTTTATCGGATTTATGTTTATTGTCTGGTTGATCAATGTATTTCTTAATTTTATTCCTGTAATCGGTTCACTTGCAGGGTTTGCAATTAGTGGCCCTCTGAGCGCCGGTTACTACATCGTCGCCTTTAAGAGGATGAAAGGGCAACAAGTTGAATTCGGCGATTTTTTTCTCGGTTTCAATCAGTTTCTTCCACTCTTTTTAGCTGTATTGGTGATGACCATATTTATTGCTTTAGGATCAATTGCTTTAATTCTTCCAGGCATCTATTTGTTCATCTCTTACTTGTTAGTTATCCCAACCATTGTTGATCGAAAGCTGGATTTTTGGGAGGCGATGGAGGCAAGCCGGAAGGTCATTACCAGAAAGTGGTTCAGCTTTTTTTTGTTAGGTTTTTTAATATTCCTGCTTAATGTGGCTGGTATGTTAGCACTCTTTATTGGGCTGATATTTACTATACCTTGGTCAACGATAATATTGGCAGCTGCATATGAGGATATTTTCGGTCTTGAGTCGGAGGAGTTTGGAAGGCCGTAAGCTAAGTTTTTGGCTTAGAATTGCAAACTCTGGTTTGGAAGGGAAGAGGGTGGAGCGTAGAAGGTAGATTTCAAGGAGTCAGCATTGTGTATAAGAGCCTATGGTGTTCGGTTTCGTGGTTAGGTTTTTTCCTGCTAAGGCCTTACGCGCTTACGTTTTACGAGACCTTGGGCAAAGAGTATAGGAGGCAGCATTAATGGAAATACTTATCATGGCATTATATGTATTAAATTTATCTCCGAAGCGCTTGTTGGCTCACTATTTAGGGAGGGAAAGCTCGGCCTGACGACCTCGAATTGTTAGAGATTACGACGTCGTCCAAGAAAAGGACTCCTCGTAACGACGATAAATCTGTCGATTGTAAATATTAAATTTTAAATATTGATCGTTTGTTCAAGTTCTATTCTTGATCAAAAAAGATTATTGCTACTCGGATACCGCTTCGAATTGTAAGTTGCAAATTGTAATTTTATTATCAGATTTTAAATATGATATTAGAAAACATTTAAATATTTACGCACTGTTCTTAAATTTAATATTTACAACTTACAATTTAGTATTTAAAATTCGCCGCTCGATAGAGCGGCGCTACTTGATCTCTACATCAATCATCGGCACCCCTAAGCGCTGGCGGCGGTTTTCACCCTTTAGCAGGTTTTTCATCCGAAGAGGGATATCGCCCCGTT
>Ga0255058_10000111_pt1 | contig 48609 bp, 44 predicted proteins | sample Cases_109_9_MG_FD_188637 | JGI IMG/M metagenome (GOLD analysis project Ga0255058, IMG submission 188637) | Seawater microbial communities from Amundsen Gulf, Northwest Territories, Canada - Cases_109_9 | ecosystem: Environmental > Aquatic > Marine > Gulf | place: Canada: Northwest Territories...
TCCGAATCATGTAACGAGTTCACCACCGCATATCGTTGCGACATCGACATATCGAATTTGCCTGGCGGCCCCTTCTTTGCTTCTTTGTCGGGCTCCATATCCAACATGACCGGCGACGGCTCCTCGATAAATTGACCGGGGGTCCCTTCCGCCACCGGCTTGCCCAGCGCTTCGGCCGCAGCGGCTTCCAGTTCCTCACCAAACAAGGTTTCTGCTCCAATATCGCTGATGTCTTCCAGCGATTCGGCTTTACTCAGTTCTTTTGCCACATGCCTCAGGTCCGCCGCGTTATTCTTGCGTTGCCCCACCAGTGAGTTCTCGAGCGTAATCTCATGTATCTCCGGTTCGAGCAGCGGCGGCTTCTGATCTTCGAGTGGATCGATGTTTGGCTCTGATTCGCGCTTGTGCGCGGCCGAGATTGCTGCGTTCAGCGCATCGAGGTCGGGAATCGGCGACGCTGCCTCTGCGGTTGGAGTCGCGGGCTCAGCTTCAATTTCTGCAACTGGCGCTTCCGGCTCTGTAACCGGCGGCTCTTCAGGTGCTGCAAGGTTTTCCACGATTGGGTGATTGACCCGCATCGAATCCGACAACGTCGGAATATCGGCGCTCGGCGGCTCCTCCGTTTCGTAGTCGGATTGATCCATTGCATCTTGCTTGTCGATTGCCGGCAACTTGAAGTCCGCGCCCGTCATTTCAAGTGGCGGGATCCGTTTCTTCGCTTGCGGCATCTCGAATTGCGCTTCGATCGGCTCAACCTTTTCCTCGGGTTCCGGTTCCGGCGTTAATGCCGCCGGCGCTTCTTCAGGTTCGGGCTCGGGTTCCAGTTCCGGCGTTGGTGCCGCCGGCACTTCCTCAGGTTCGGGCTCGGGTTCCGGCTCCGCTGCCGCCGCCGGAGGCTTCGGCGCGATCTGTTCGGCAACCGGATCCGATGCTGGCAGCACGGGTTCCAGACCGTGCACTTCCGCTGCAACTTTTTGGACCAGTTCCGCAGACACCTTCTCGGCCTTGTCTTCCGCTGCCGCTTGCAGTGCCGATTCGCACAGGTTGTTGATGACTCGCGGAAGGCCTTCCGAACAACGATAGAGCATGTCGGCCGCATTGGCATTAAAGATTGCGTCATAGTTCCCCCCCGCGGTTCGAATGCAATGCTTCAGATAACCTTGCACTTCGGCAGCGTTGAACGGAGCAATGGTTTGTACGAGGCGGGAGCGCTGCCGCAGCCGGGCGAGGGAGGGCGCGGCGATCAACTTTTTCATCTCCGGTGGACCCATCAGTACGATGTTCGCGCCGCTCCCGTCGCCCGTATCAGCTGCGGTCAACGATTCGAGTTCCAGTAAAGCGTCATTGCCGATACGCATGGCATCTTCGACGACAATTACCACGCGCGTGTCCGCCGCTGCCCACCGACTCAGCAGTTGCTTGAACGCCGCGAATCGCTGGATGGTGCCGGCGAACTGGCGGCGAATGCCGAAACCGGGGAGTAACAGCTGCAGCACATCGTCGGGCGGCAATTTCACGCGACCGATCCACGCGACCATTTGCAGTGCCTTGTTGGTTTCCAGCGCCCGCGTCACGATGGTGGTTTTACCGACGCCAGCGGTACCACTGACCACGATGACGGAATCTCTGGCGGTCAGGTCTTTTTTCAGACTGGTCACGATCCTGGCCTGCTGTGGGCCCACGAATATCGCCGTACCTTCAGCATTCGCGCGGAAAGGATTCCCAGTCAGATCAAAGTGTTGTTTGTACATGCTAAACCGTTACTCAAGCGATCGAGGGCAAAGCGCACACGCGTTGTCGTCAGCCCAGTGTGCAGTCCATTTCAGAGCAAATCATGGAGTTATGTCACAAAACCAGCACTTTCGCTGCGATCGGGCCAAATTGGGGTGGAATCCCGTTTTTCGCTAAGCTTGCCGCTCCCGGGCCCGGATATCGAAGCAATGAGCGACGCCACGGAATTTCCCCTGAAAGGCGGCTGTACCTGCCGTGCAGTACGTTTCCGCATTGCCAGGAAGCCGCTGTTCGTACATTGTTGTCATTGCCGCTGGTGCCAGCGGGAAACCGGCTCCGCGTTCGCGTTGAACGCGCTTATCGAAGCCGCTTTTGTCGAGGTCACGCAGGGCAGGCCCGAAACGTTTCACACACCATCTGCCGGCGGCAAGGGTCAGGACGTTGTGCGTTGTCCGGAATGCCGGGTTGCGTTGTGGAGCCATTATGCTGCGGCGGGCGACAAAATGGCTTTTGTACGCGTCGGCACCCTGGATGATCCGGACCGGGTGCCGCCGGATATTCATATCTTTACGTCGACCAAACAACGGTGGGTCGTATTACCGCAGGATACGCCCGCCGTGCCGGAGTATTATCGCCGCAGCGCCTATTGGCCTGCAGACAGCATCGCACGGCGCGAGGAATTGTTGGCATTGAGCGGCTCATGAGGCGCAGTTCTGCGGCAACATCGGACATCTCAACTACCCGGGAGCTTTTCATATGTACGTTAGAACGCTGCTGATACTAAGCCTGTCCATAATGTGCCAGCCGTTACTGGCCGACGAACCACGCATGGGGCCGGTATTCGAAGAATACGGTCCGACTTTCGCGATCGATGATCTCGATGTTCCTTTGCGAAAAAGATTCACTTACAAAGTGGTATTCGATGCAGGCACTTATCGCGGTGGCCCGACAGCACTCAATCAGGAACTGGTCAGCGTCGCCCGCTATCTGAACATGCACGCCCGGCACGGCGTTGCCGTAAAATATATAAAGGTTGCGGTTATCTTGCATGGTGAAGCGCTGAAGAGTGCGCTGAACGATGCCGCCTATGAATCCCGCCATGCGACGGCAAACCGGAGCAGCGACCTGCTGCTGAAGCTGCACCAGGCCGGCGTGAGTTTCTACGCCTGCGGTCAGTCGATGGGTTTTCGGGAAATCAGGAAAGAGGAGTTGCTGAGCCCGGTCAAAGTTGCACTCTCGGCGATGACCATGCTGACTGTCCTGCAGTCAGACGGCTACGCCTTGATGCAATAATATTCCTCGCAGATCCGCTTATTGACTGACCCCCGACACACAGCTGTCCATCACGCCGATCAAGGGCTATTGCGTTGTATCTGCGGTGTAGCTGACACCCTCAACGAGTTCGCCGGTCGGTTCCGTCTCACCGATGGCGTTACCAAAGGTCAGCGGAACCGCGTTGGGCTTGTCGAAGCTTGACCGATTCTGAAATGCTTGCAGATGCAAATGCGGCCCGGACGAGTTGCCGGAGTTACCGGCGAGACCGAGAAGATCACCGATCAGCGCCTGCTGACCCACCGTGACGACCACACTGTCCTGCATCAGGTGGGTATAGCGAATGACGGTGTCGTCGTCATGTTCAACAAAGACGTTGTTCTCGTGACCTTCGACATGATCATCATCGGAGAATTGATCATTTGCGATGATGACCTCGCCGGGCCGTGAGGCAAATACCGGATCTCCCATGTTCAAATCGAAGTCATAGGCAAACGTATCGCGATGGCCGCCGAGCGCGCTGCAATTACCCTGGAACATAGTGTAAGTTGAACCTGGCGACCATGGCAGCACGTAGGGTGAGGATGCCGGGTCCGTGAATACCTTGCTATCGCAAAACGATGTGCTGGCGGGTATTGGTGCATTCGGCCCACCGCCGCCGGAACCGCAACCAGCCAGCGTCAATATTGTGGCAGCCATGAGGGCGCCAGATGTTACTGTGACTTTCATTGCCCGGGATCGGTTCCTGCTTTACAAAAATTGTAAATTGCACAGGTCTTCAGACAAACGCGGGCACCCGATGTTCCGATCGGACGAATTCAAGAACCGGGGTCGGACTACGATTTTTCAGCGATTCGGTTCGAACCTGTTTATCTCGAATCCGTACTCTGACCGATGTTGAAGCCGATATGGCCGCTTTCGGTGATGCCGAAAAATACGCCCAGCGTCCGACCTTGCCAGAAAGTAATCAGTCGGTCACTGTCTAGCTCAGCAAGTCGGGTTGCCAGGACAGAGTGGTCAACGAAGAGAAAATCGTCGTGGATGTAGTTGACCATCGAGTCTGGCATCACAGTCGCGGGTCTTGGTTCGAACAGGGAGGCGATTACCGGTATCGTCATCTGGCTTTTGAGGCACCAGCGTTCGGGAACGAGCAAGGTGTTGTGGTCAATGGTCATGACCGGGTGAGAATCGGAGATTTCATCGGCGGGCACAGTCTGCGCCATCGCAGTTCCGACCGACAACATCAGCAACGTCGCCAAAGCAATCACCAAATCCCTGGTCACTGGCACTACCCCTTACCACATTCGCAGCGCGACTCGAACGCCTGTCATTGTTCACGAGTTCGCGCCGCAGTGACAGGAACTGCTTCAACTTATCTGTAGCTACTACTGGTGAAGGTTGCGCATTATGTGAATAGACATATATTCACGCCTCGCAACAGCGCTTCAGGAATTTTGCCTGGATGCGGGTACGATCTCCGAACCATAGAATTTCATTGCCAGCGTCATGCTGATGAACAACACGACAATTGCGATAAACAACACATACGGTGTTTCGTAGACGCCTGCCATCCAGTAGGCAAGTATTGTAACGAGCCCGGTCAGCCCGGCGTATGCGCCCTGCGTTGTCACATGATTGATATGGCTGCAATCGGCACCCACCGAGGCGAGTACGGTCGTGTCCGAAATCGGCGATGCGTGATCGCCCATCAATCCGCCACTCAGGACGGCCGCGATCGTCAGGTACATGGAGGCGCCCAGCTCGAAGCCGACCGGTACCGCGATCGCCATCAGGATGGCGAAAGTCCCATACGATGACCCGGTCGACAGCGAAATAAGCGCGCCAAGCACGAAGACTATAATCGGAAAGTACATCGGCGCAACCGAATCGCTGATGATTGATGCAAGATAGTCGGCAGTGTGAAGATCGCCGGTGACCGAACTCAACGACCAGGCCAGCACCAGTACGATCGAAATGTAGACGAGCTTTTCCGCACCCTTGATGAATACGCCCAGTGAATCCGTATACGACCTGGACTTGTAACGCCGCATCATCTCCGCACAGGTTAATGACGCGGCCAGGTACGAGATGGCAAGTGTCGAGCGAATGTGTATGCCCGTTATGCCGTCGTGGGTCGCATGCCAGGTGATAAGGCCTGCGACCAGCGCCAGCATGACGCCCAGGGGATAAAGAAAGATACTCAGTCGGTCATCGGAATCCGCAGTTGGGTCGGTCGATGACGCGGTCGTGACTGGCGTGCTCGCCTTCTCGAGATCGGCGAGGTACTGTTTTTGAATCCGTTTCATCGGACCATAGTCTTTACCCGTGTATATGACGATCGGCACGGTCAGTAACGCGAGGAATGCATAAAACTGATAAGGAATGACGTTCACCAGTACGGAAAAAGCGTTCTCCGTCAGGCCCACCTCGTCATAAGACTGTTCGATGAGTGCCATGATGTAGGCGCCCCAGCCGATGAACGGAACCAGGATGCTGATCGGTGACGAGGTCGTATCGAGAATGTAGGCAAGCTTCTCCCGGCAGAGTTTGAATTCATCGAAAACGGAGCGATACAAGGGACCGATGATCAGGCTGTTGCCGGAGTCCGTAAAGAAAATAGCGAGTCCGGAGAGCCAGGCTACAAGCTGCGCTTTTGCGCGGGTGGAAATGATGGTCGTTACTTTGCGTGCAAATGCTCGTGCACCACCGGATACTTCGAGCAGGTTGACGAAGCCACCGATAATCATCATGGTGACAATTACCTGCACCTGGGTTCCGCTGGCTATCTCCCCGAGCACTTGTTCCTCGATAGCGTTCAGCAGTGCGTCGAAGGGCCGGAAGTTGCTGATGATCAATGAGCCGCTCATGATGCCGAACCCAAGGGCGATAATGACGTTCTTGCTGTAGATAGCGAGTGCGATGGTCAGCAACGGCGGAACGACAGATAGGAAACCGTAGTCGTGCATTCTTGTTCTTGTTCTCGTTTTTCAAAAGACGAAGTGAGCATAGCATGCAGCTCGCCTGCCGATCATTGCGGGGCAGGGCTGAATGTGGTTTGCCAGGAAAATTAGGGATGTCTGGTGTATTTGCCGGTATGAAGAATGAGCCCTACTGGTGGGAATCGGTGCCGCGTCTCGACGAAGATGCGCCGGATCTGCCCGGGGACGTCGATGCACTGATCGTCGGTGCCGGCTTCAGCGGCCTGTGCACGGCGCGTGTGTTGGCGCTCTCGGGAAAATCCGTGCTGGTGTGCGAGGCAGGATTCACCGGCTTTGGCGCCAGCACCCGCAACGGCGGCATGCTGGGGCCGAGTTTTCACAAGCTCGGTGTGGCCGGGCTCAAGGCTCGCTACGGGACCGAACGTACCCATGCAATCTTGCGCGAGAGTATCGGCTTCATCGACTGCGTCGCCGCGCTAGTTGAGGAGGAAAACATCGCCTGCGATTTTTACCGCGGCGGTCGTTTTCGCGGCGCTCTGCGCCCCGCCCATTACGAGCAGATGGCCCGGGATCTGGAACCGCTGCGGGTGGCAACCGGGGTCGAGGCGGAGATGCTCCCGGCGTCCCGGGTGCACGAGGAAATCGGCTCGGATCTCTTTCATGGCGGCGTGATCTATCATCAGGACGGTGGCCTGCACCCGGCCCGGTATCACGACGGTCTGCTCAGGGCGGTGCGTTCGGCCGGGGCGTTGATCGCCCCGGCAACCCGGGTCACTGAGCTGCGGCGCAGCGCCACCGGCTTTCGCGTCTCGACCTCACGAGGGAAAGTCGAGGCCGGCCAGGTGGCGATCTGTACGAATGGCTATACCGGCCCGGTCACACCCTGGTTCAGGCGCCGGCTGATACCCATTCGCAGCGCCATGATCGCCACCGAACCGCTGGCGGCGGAAGTCATGCAACGGCTGATGCCAACTCGCCGCATGTATGGAGACAGCCGTCGCGTGATGGCCTATTACCGGCCCTCGCCGGATGGCCGCCGGATCCTGTTCGGTGGCCGCGCCGCGGGCCCGGGCGACCGGCCGGCGGCCAACGCCCGGGACCTGCGCCGTTTCATGCTGGAAATCTTCCCGGAACTCGGTAAGGCCCGCATCAGCCATGTCTGGTCCGGGCTGGTGGCCTACACCTTCGATCACACACCCCACATCGGCCAGCAAGATGGCCTGTTTTACGCCATGGGTTATTGTGGTTCCGGGGTGGCCCGTTCGACTTTTTTCGGCCACAAGCTGGGACACAAGATGCTCGGCGACGGGGAGGGCGACACCGCCTTCGATGACCTGCCCTTCGAGACCCGGCCCCTGTATACCGGCAAACCGTGGTTCCTGCCAGCGATCATTCGCTGGCACCGGCTGGCCGATCGGCTGGGCCTGTAGAAAATGTCCGAACCCCCGCAGTGAGCGTCTAGCTGAGGCCGAACGTGACTACACCGTCAGCAGCCACCGCCCACGCACGGATGTTCGTGTAATAGTGGCGGATATCCTTGTTCGTTTCGCGAGCCGCCCGTGCTTCTTCGAGACTGATCTGCACGTCGCCGGTCTCGTCCGTGGCACGGCTCATCAGCAGCGCATCACTGCCGTCCCAGTTCCAGCGATAGCGAAAACGCGTCTGGCACAGCGGCAGCACCGGCAGTTGCAGTTCGGCAGGCTGCCACGTTTGACCGCCGTTCGTGCTGATATCCAGGCGGGCGATCTTGCCCCGGCCGGACCAGGCGAGACCCGTGATGACTACCGGGCCCGGTTCCGCGAGGACGTTCGGATAGCATGGATAGGTAATAAGCGACTTGGCGCCGAATTTCGAGCTGAAATCCATGACCGTCTGTTCGGGTATCGGACCGCCCTTGAGCTCGATCCGGCTGAGCCACTTGATGTTTGGTCCCCCGGGGTGGCCGGCCAAAAGCAATCGCGCGGGATAGCCTTGCTCGGGCCGTATTGCCTCACCGTTTTGCCCCCAGGCGATGAGGCTGTCATCCCACCGATCGCTCATCGGGATGGAGCCGGTCCATTCGCCATCGTGCCCCTCGACATAAAACCACGTTGCCTCGGCCTTGGGGCCGACCGCATCCCACAGCGACGATAGCGCCGTACCGGTCCACTCGCTGGTGCTTACCATCCCGTCGATCTGCTGCGGCGTCAGCTCCGGCCGCATCCCCATAAACCCCGGGATACCGTTGTTGCCGCACTCCAGATAGCGAATCTCAGACCGCTCGGGGAGCTTTTTGAGGTCTTTCAACGTGAAGGTCATCGGCCGTTCCACCAGGCCCTCGACACGCAGTGCGTATTTGTCGGGATCGATCGTGGGGACACCCGTATGGTGCCTCTCGTAATGCAGGTCCGACGGCGTGATGATGCCCTCGAGGCCCTGCAGCGGTGTCTTGGAGGCGGAAGACGGCAGGACGTTGCCGACCAGGCGGCGAGGTTTCTCGAACGGTGAGCGCTCACCGAGATCGCTGACCAGCCGCCGCTCGTCAGCGGAAGTCTCGGCCGGCGCGACGGGCTGCTGCGCTGCTGTGTCTGCTGCCGCCTTGCCCCGTACCATCGCCGTACCCAATCCGGCAGCGACCGTCGTCAATACGGTGCGGCGGGTGATTCTTTCTCCGCTGGAGGGTGCCTTGGGAGTCGTATCCTTTTGTGAGTCCTGACGCATGCGATGCTTCCTCGATCGGGAGTCGTAAATAGGACTATTTTAGTCTTTCGGCACCTTCCGAAGATAGTAGTCGAAGGGCTGGTTGCCGACATTGCGGTTATTGATCCAGAGTATCAGCATACCCTCGACAAAGTGCGCATGCCGAAGCGGGCCAAGATCGATCGCCTCGAGATCCATGCCTTCGACCAGGCTTGCAACAACGGCCTTGGCCTCGTCGTTGTCGCCGACCAATGGAATCGACACCGGGCCGCCTGATGTCCCGGGATCGATCATCGTCCGCCAGTTCAGCGTATTGAAGGCCTTGACGACATAGGCATGCGGCGTTATGGCCTGGATAAGCTCTGCATTGGAGGTCTCGACACCAAATTCGAATAAGCCGTCGTCACCCCGTTGCAGCGGGTTGGTCGGATCGATGATGATTTTTCCGGAGAGATCACCAAGGCTCTTTGTGATTTGCTCGACCAGCATCCCGGGCACCGCCAGTACAACGATGTCGGCATCTTTCGCAGCATCTGCCGGCGTTGTGGCTGATGCGCCATGACCGGTCCGTGCAACCAGCTTTTTCACCTCGCCTCGCGACGGCTTGCGGGAACCGTAAATGATCTCGTGGCCTTGTGCGGCAAATTCGGGGCCCAGCGCGCTCGCCACCTGACCGGTACCGATGACGGCGATAGTGTCTGCCGCGACCGGCGCCGGCGCAGCCAACGAAGCAAGTGAAAAGAGCAGAGCACAGCTTAATAGTTGCTTGCGCACGAACATGGCGAAGGCCTCCAGGATGAATATTGCGTTAACACTCGGTGCCGGGCGATTATAGGCTAGGGATCGACGCCAACTCAGACGGAGCTGCGATCAGGAGTGCACAGCGGCGCAGGTGTTTCACGATCAATGGTCCCCTGGCAGATCCTGGCATGAGAAGTCAGACAATTCGCCGCTGCGAAGATTCAAAAGCCGAATCACGGTGATGCGCTCGTCAATGACACTGTGATAGGCGAGCCAGCGCCCGTCCGGTGAAAACTTGGGATAACCATCGCGACCCGCGCGCATCGTCTGCCGTTTCTCTTCTCCGGATTCCAGGTTGCGCATATAGATCTCCCGGTCTCCGTCCCTCTCGGAACTGAATGCCAGCCGCCTGCCGTCGGGGCTTACGTTGCCAACCATGTTGGGACCTTCTCCCTCGGTCAGCGAACTGACTTGATCGGATTCGAGATCCCGTTGATAGACCTGCGTGCCGTCGGGTTTGCGCGCATAGAAAATGATCGCATCGCCATTCGGGAGCCAGGCCGGGAAATTTTCCGCAAACTCTGTTTTCCAGACGCGGGTCACGCGTTCGCTGCTCAGATCGAGCAGGGCAAGATCGAGGCCGTTGTCGCCGGGTTGGGTGTAGGCGATACGCGTGCCATCGGGGGAGGGTGCCGGTTCGATGTCAAACGGGCCCTCACTGACAGGCCGAATGCCCGAGATGTCGCCACTGGGTGAAATGTCGGCGACTAAGATGCGCGAGTTCCGCTTGTCATCGATTTGATGAAACGCGATGCGCTTGCCATCAGGGAACCAGCGCGGATAGCCCTCGGTCAGTTTTCCATCCCACAGCGGTCGAACGGTGCGCGACTCGAGGTCCACAAGATACAGATCTATGCTGCCGGCGCAGGAACCCTCGGCAACCAGCAGCTTGCCATTGGGGTGCCAGTCGGGATGCTTGAGGTCACCGGGTTCAGCAGCTGCAAGCGCTGCTGCAAAAAACAATACGATCGTTGCGAGAAACATTGGAGTCATCTTAGCAAAGACCCGGAATGACCAACACGTGAACGTTGAGGTAGCCGGGCGGCTTGCTAATCGAACGTCACGATGGCGTACAGGTGTATCATTCGGCAGCAGATCGTTCCCTGAGAATTGCGGGAGATGTAATTATGCGCATCGCCATCTTTGGAGGTACGGGTTTTGTCGGCAGCTATATTGTCGATGCACTCGTCAAGGCCGGGCACGAGCCGTCGCTGCTGGTTCGGCCTGGCAACGAGCATAAAGTGAGACAGGCCGAGCGCTGTCGATCAGTGGCGGGCGATCTCAGCTCGATGAGGGCGATCGATGCCACGCTGGAAAGCTGCGATGCAGTCATCTACAACGTCGGCATTCTCAACGAATTTCCGAAGCTGGGCATTACCTTCGAGGAATTGCAATACAACGGGGTCGTACGCGTTGTCGAGGCGGCGAAAGCGCACGGCATTGCCCGGTTTCTTTTGATGAGCGCGAACGGCGTCAAGGCACCGGGAACGCCCTACCAGGAAACCAAGGCGCGCGCCGAGGAGTCTGTACGAGCCAGCGGGCTCGATGCCACGATATTCAGGCCGTCAGTCATTTTCGGCGATCCACACGGCCGCATGGAGTTCGGGACTCAGCTCCTGGAGGAAATGATCTCACCGCCGATACCCGCAATCGGCTTCTTCACGGGCTGGCATCCGTCCCGCGGTGCGGTAACGATGTCACCCGTGCACGTCGAGGACGTCGCGCAAGCATTCGCTACAGCATTGCGCGACTCAGCAACGATTGGTAAGACCTACACGCTCGGTGGGCCGGAAGTATTGTCCTGGACCGGAATGCTGCGCCGAATTGCCAGGGTGGTCGGGCGCGAGAAGTGGATACTGCCCATGCCGATCGGGATCATGAAAGTGGCCGCGACACTGCTCGACTGGCTGCCTTATTTCCCGGTGACCCGCGACCAGCTGACGATGCTCGCCGAGGGCAATACGGCCGATCCGGCCGAGTTGGCACAACTGATCGGAAGGGAAGCAAAGGCATTCAATGAGACGCATCTGGCTTACCTGAGAAACGGATAACGACTGTCGCGAATCTTCGCCGGCCGCGTAATAAAGTTCCGGATGCAACGGTCAGTTGACTAGGAAGGAGTTTTAACCGAGGATCGGGTCCATGACTGGAGTGTTCTGCCGTATTTGCATGTGTTGTTGCGCTTGTATGCGTAGCGGCTTGCCGTGCGGTGGTGTCTCCAGTATCTGAACCAGTAACTTAAAAGATTTCTCAGGACAGTATCCGCAACGGCGAGGCCGGAGCGGATTTTTTTTGTGCTCCGGTTGTTCGCCCATCAATTGGAGAGCAAAGCAGTGAAAGCACAGACATGCACACAGTGGATTGAACCGGACGAAGGGCTGGAGTCCGACAACGATTCCTGCACACCGACCCTGGCGCACGCAAGCGGGAATCACGTATACGACAGCATCGTCGACCTGCTTCCCGGGCCAGACAATCCTACGCCCCTGGTCAGAGTCAGCGATCGCTTTAACCCTGTCCCTGCTTACAAGTTGTTCGTCAAGCTCGAAGGACTGAATCCGTTCGGCTCCGTAAAGGACCGCGCCGCCTATTACATGCTGCAGGGTACGAAACTGCGATCCGACCAGGCCCTGGTCGAGCCCACCGCGGGCAATACCGGAATCGCGCTGGCCGCGCTCGCCAATTCTCAGGGTACGCCAATTGAGATCGCGGTCCCGGAAGGCACACCCGAGGAAAAGAAGACGCTGTTGCGGTTTCTCGGCGTGGAGTTACTGGAAGTCGAGGACGAACTTTGCCCGCTGTTTCCAACCGAAGGTGCCCGCGGGGTCGTCAAGAGCATGGTGGAGAGCGCTGCCTTCAATGGCCACTACGTCAGCCCGAATCAATACGAAAGCGAGTTCAACATCGAGGCCCATTACCGTACCACCGGGCCTGAGATCTGGCGGCAGACCGGGGGCCGGATTCGCTACTTTTATGCCGGCATTGGCACCGGTGGCACGATCACGGGTGTCGGCCGCTACCTCAAAGAGCGCAATCCCGATATCGAGATCATCGGCATCGAGCCGGCAACGCGTCAACACCAGTTATCCGGCTTGAAGCGCATCACAGGACTGCCGAAGGAGCATTTTCCCAAGCTGGTCGATCTTGCCGTTATTGACGACATCATCTCGGTCACCGACGAGGACGCGTTCAAGGCGGGCGTTCGCCTTGCGCGGACTGACGGCATCATGGTCGGTCCAACCACGGGCGCTGCGCTGCACGCCGCGCAGCTGAAAGGATCTGACGCCCACGGCATTGCCGTTGTCATTTCGCCGGATGACGCCTCAAAGTACGTCACCGCCTATGCGCAATATGTATCTGCCGAGGCGTAGCAAATCTCGGGGCCAGAACCGCACTTTTCGAAAGCGCTGTTCGGCCCCTATTTCTTGAAGCGGTCGCCAAAGAAGTCGCCCGCGTTCCAGCTCGGGCGCTTTTCATCGGAAGCGACTGTGTAACCGATACGTACATTGGCCCTGGCGAAGCGTAATGCTGAATCCCAGTCCACCGGGCGTGTGCTGTCATCGCTCGGCCGGTGGTAATGCGTTGCCAGGTGCTCACGAAACGCTGCTTCGCCGTCAATTGCCGGGTCGGTTGACGTGAAGCCGGGTACGAGAAACACGGAAGGCACGCCCTGTCTGACAAACGAGAATTGATCGCTGCGGATGAATACTACCTCTTCAGGTATAGGATCCGGCGCCAAAATAAAGTCTTCTTCGGCAATCGCAGTCTCGATCTGACTCTCGAGCGATGAGTGTTCCGCGCCGAATGCAATGATGTCCGCCAGCGGAAAAAGCAGCAGCGGCATGTCGAGGTTCACATTAGCCACCAATGAATCGGACGGCACCGTGGGGTAGTGCGCGTAGTAGTCGGAACCGAGCAAGCCGCGTTCTTCGCCGGTCAATGCGATGAACATAATCGAGCGGCGTGGTCGCTCCGGCATTGCCGTGAACGCGCGTGCAGCTTCGATCAGCAACGCAACACCCATGGCGTTGTCGTAATAGCCGTTATAGATCTCGTCGCCGTTCACCGCGGCACCTGTGCCGACATGATCCAGGTGTGCTGTAAACACGACGTATTCGTTGGCGAGCTCAGGGTCGCTGCCGCGAACTATGCCAACGACATTCGGGCTGGTGATCTGCTCGTGATCCGTTTTCTGGCTGATGGTTACCTCGACACCAAGCGGCGTTGACAACACTCTGCCTTCGTCTGCGGCATCGAGCGCCTCCTCGAAACTAATGAGCGTGCCGTCGAATAACTCCGCGGCGGATGGCACGCTAATGGTGGTGCTGCCTGCGATCTCCGGGTGGTAGTCGGCAGCAGCGCCTGACAGGTTCATCCAGGACATGCCGGGTCTGAGTCCTGCATTCAGCGTAAGCCGCTCCCAGGGGTAGCGCTTCTGGTCGACTCGCGAGCGCATACCGATCCAGCCAACCGCACCGCGTCTTGCCATTGTTTCTGCTTTGGTACGGCCGGAGGAGTAAAAAGCTCGCTCGTTATGCGGGAAGTTAGACGGTGCGCCACCGAAGAGGGCCACGATCTTGCCCGAGACATCGACGCCATCGTAATCGGAGTAGCCCATGTCCGGCGCATGGATGCCGAAGCCCGCGTAGACGACTTCCGCTCGCACGCGGGTCTCCGGGCGGACCTTGTCGCCGTTCATGACGTAATCTTCTTTCCAGGTGAGCGTGGATTCTCCACGGTCCAGGTGCATCGTGACACCCGAATGGTCCACGTCTATTCTGTTCGCCAGCAGCGGCACTTGCTGGAACCAGCCGTCGTTGCCGGCGGGTTCCAGCCCCAGGGAAGCAAACTGCCCGGCGACATAGTCAGCCGAATCGTTATACGCCGCGGTGCCGGTCATGCGCCCCATGCGCGCGTCGTCGGCCAGGTAGTCAAGATGGCTTTCGAGTGTTTCCCGGGAAATGCTGGCCAGTCCCTGGTTGATTATTTCTGATGCACTGGCCGGTGCCTCGGCGCCTCCAGCCGGTTCCGGATTGTCGTCCGCGGTCTTCGAGCAGGCGGCGAGCAGAATCGCCGCTGTGAAGACTGAAATGTACCTCAAAACGTTGATCATGCGGATTACCCCCCGTGGAACAAGCTGGCGATGATATCACCCGGCAGTCATATCCGTTCGATATTGAAGTCATTACTTCATAGTTGTGCGGGCATGAACTAGACTGCTTTGATGACCGGACTTCAGCAGCTCGTCACAGAGATGCGACGAAGAAAGATTTTTCGAGCGGCAGGAATATACATTGTAGCCGCCTGGGTAGCTGTGCAGGTAGCAAGCCTGGTATTCCCGGCCGTTAACGTGCCCGAGGCAGCGTTACGCTATGTCTGGACAGGCGCGATTCTAATATTCCCATTGGCAATAGTTTTTGCGTGGTTTTACGATCTCACACCGACAGGGTTGACGCGCACGCCGCCCGCGCAAGTGCACGAAGATTTCGATTTATCGTTGCGCAGATTCGATTACCTTATCCTGGGTGCATTGGCGATTGTCTGTATCGCCATCACCTGGCAGCTTAGCGCCAGCATTCGTGACGCTGAACCCGTTCCTTCTTTTGAATTCGTCGACGAGGACATCAATCCCAATTCGATTGCCGTACTCCCGCTCGAGAACCTTTCCGGGGATCCGGAGCAACAATACTTCGTCTCGGGAATGCAGGATGCCTTGATCGCCGGCTTGTCTCGCATCAGTGCGCTGAAGGTTACTTCCAGGACCTCCACGATGCGATACAGAGATACGATCGAATCGATACCACGGATTGCAGCACAATTGGGTGTGGCCCGACTGATCGAAGGATCGATCTTCAGAGTCGATGATCGGGTACGCATTACCGTAAAGCTGGTCGACGCCAGGGCGGACGAGCATATCTGGTCGCATACCTTCGAGAATGAAGTCAAGGACGTGATGTTGCTGCAAAGTGAAGTCGCACGGGCCATCGCGCAGCAGGTTGAAGTCACAATTTCTCCGGGTGAAGAAGACCGTTTGATGCGTGCCGAAAGCGTCAACCCGGCGGCGTACGAAGCGTTTTTGAAAGGCCAGTTTCATGTCGAACGCTTCACCCCACAGGACATGACGCTTGCGGCGCAGTATTACCAGCAAGCCCTGGAGCTCGATCCCGACTACGCGCTGGCGCATTGGGGACTGTCCAAATTGTGTACGTTTCAGGCACAGGCGGGTCTGATCACGCCGGAGGAATCTCGTAAGCGGTGTTTGCCGCCGATCGAGAAAGCGCTGGTACTCGACAATTCTTTGCCTGAAGCCCATATGGGCTATGCCACTCATATGACCTGGCAGCAATTCAAGTGGAAGGAAGCGGGCGCCGCATTCGAGCGGGCAATCGATCTGAATCCCAGTTATGCCGAAGCACGCATGTTCTATTCCCACTATCTGGCGCTGACAGGGCGTCTTGAAGAAAGCACGGTGCAAATGCGCCTGGCGCTGGAACTCGATCCGTTGAATCCGTTTGTACAGGGCCTCTACGGTGCACAATTGTTGATGATCGATGACTTCCATGGAGCCGTCAGGGTGATAGAGGATGTCATGGCGTCCACGCCCGGTTTCGGTTTTGGCTACATCATTACCTGGCAGGCCTATCACGAGTTGGGCAACTATGACAAAGCGATCGCTGCTGCGGCCAACCACTATCGCGTCACCCGGGGTGATCCGACCGGAGCGCTGGCACTTGAAGAAGCCTATGTTGATGGGGACTATGCGGGCGCATCATTGCACGCGGCGGAGGTCCTTGCCGAGCATTCAAAGACCGTCCACGTGCCGCCAATGAACATTGGCATGCTCTATGAGTATGCCGGCGAGATCGAGAAAGCCATCGACTGGTTTGAAATTGCGCTTCGCGAGCACGACCCCGACGCGCCCTATCTGGGCGCATTCACCAAGTCGCCGTCAGTGCACTCAAACCCGCGCTTCATAAAACTGTTAATAGATATGAAGCTCGATTACTGGGCCGATAAATACTCGCAGCCTGAGGCGTAAAAAGCCCTTCCATTTGCAGTGACACCTGTTATAGTGCGCCCCGTCTTGGCGCACCTCGGTCTGCGCCATTCACTCCGGCCCCGTATTTCAGCGGCCTCCGGAGCCGTTTCAGAATTTCCAGCCTGGGCCGAACCGTGCATGGCATATGCCCTGCAATCGGGTCGGGCGATCTTGGAGTACAAAATCAATGTTATTTAATCAACTCGGCCTGTCGGCCGAATTGCTGCGTGCGATCGATGAAAAGGGATATCGTCAAGCGACCCCGATCCAGCAGCAGGCAATTCCTCTCATCCTCGAAGGCCGGGATATCCTGGCCGGTGCCCAGACCGGCACCGGCAAGACCGCCGGCTTCACTTTGCCGCTGTTGCAGCGCCTGCAGCTTTCACCTGACAACAGGCGCAGCGTGCGGGCCCTGATCCTGACACCGACGCGGGAACTCGCAGCCCAGGTTGGCGAGAGCGTGCGCGACTACGGCCGCTATATGCCATTCCGGACGGCGGTTATCTTTGGCGGTGTCAGCATCAATACACAATTTGCAAAATTGCGCAAGGGTGTCGACGTCATCGTCGCCACGCCCGGCCGCCTGCTCGATCACATGCAACAGAAAACCATCGACCTGTCCAAAATCGAGATACTCGTGTTGGACGAAGCGGATCGCATGCTCGACATGGGCTTCATCCGCGACATACGCAGGATCCTCAAAGTAATGCCGGCAGAGCGGCAGAACCTGCTGTTCTCGGCGACCTTCTCGAACGATATCAGGCGCCTCGCGGCCGACCTCTTGAACGCGCCGACCGAGATTCAGGTTGCAACACGAAATACGACGGCAGATCGGGTCCGGCAGATCGTGCATCCGGTCGATCGGCGTCGCAAGCGCGAGCTGTTGTCGCATCGCATAGGCGCGGAGAACTGGCGACAGGTGCTGGTATTTACACGCACCAAGCACGGGGCCAACCGCCTTGCAGGCCAGTTGACGGCCGATGGCTTGAAGGCGGTGGCGATCCACGGCAACAAGTCGCAAGCGGCGCGGACACGCGCGCTCAAGGACTTCAAGGAAGGTAGCGTTCGGGTGCTGGTGGCGACCGACATTGCCGCGCGCGGTCTGGATATCGAGCGGCTGCCGCACGTCGTCAACTACGAATTGCCGCACGTGCCGGAAGACTACGTGCATCGTATCGGGCGTACGGCCAGAGCCGGCCAGGAGGGACACGCCGTATCTCTGGTTTGTGTCGATGAGCACAAGCTGTTGAGCGATATCGAGAGCTTGCTGAAATGCGAGATCGAAAAGGAGATCATCGCCGGTTACGACCCGGATCCTCGCATCAAGGCGGAACCGGTGCAGAAAGGACGTGCGCAACGACCAGGCGGGCAAAGAAAAGCTGTGCGAGATGGCGCACGAAAGACAAGGAAAACCACTGCCCAGAAACCTCGCAGAGGCCAGCATCACCGTTCATCCGGCCGCCAGCGACGCGCGGGATAGTTCGAGCGTATCATGACGCGGTGCCCGCATGCGCGTCGTTGACAATCCGTGCCGCTATTTGCTGCGCTGCAATAACCGCACGCCGCTTTCCCGTCTATAATTGTACCCACAATAACAATCCGTGCAGCCTCGTCGGCGGCTGGATGTAGCGCAAGCCGCCGTATTGTCAATAAGCACGGGAAGGGAGCGATCATGGGGACAAAAATAGTCTATATGATTCTTGCAGGCGTATTCGGCTTCGGTTGGTTCTATACAGGCTTCTCCGAACACTATGCGAACGCGAGTGGTGGAATGGCTGCGGGATGGTATTTCACCACTTTCGTTGCAATTGCGCTCGGAGCCGGTGATTCCGGTAATGCCGCCAATCCTCTGGAAACGATAATGAACGGTATCAAGTCTTTCATACCGGCATTTATCGCAATATTGGTGGCGGCGATTGTCAGCCGGCTTATCTATGAAGCCGGGATCAACGACGACGGCTTTCAGGTGTCAGGGATTCTTCGGACTCTCAGCACCGTTCCGGCAGCCTGCGTGCTGATCGTCCTGACAATGTCTTGCCTGAAAAAGGCGACGTAATATCTTGGGGTCGGACCGTCGGCTAAAGCATGGCCAGCTTTTCGGCAATGTAGCGGTCAACCACTGAGTCGAGCAATGCGAGTGGCATTGCTCCGTTGCTCAACAGGGCGTGATGGAATGCCTTGAGATCGAATTGGGCGCCCAGTGTGTCCATGGCTCTTTGCCTTGACTGGAGAATCTGCAGCATGCCGACCAGGTACGCTGTGGCCTGACCGGGAATGACACTGTAGCGAGCAGTAGCACCTTGCGAGGAACCGTGCGACCATCCGACATTCTCTTCATTGAATTGCACCGCCCGATCAAAAGACCATCCCAGACTGTGAATGCCGGTGTCGATGACGAGTCGCGCAGCGCGTAGTGCTTCGAACTGCAGGCGACCCAGATTGCCGTAGATGTCATCGTCGTACCAGCCGAGTTCATAGGCCAGGCGCTCCGCATACAGGGCCCATCCCTCGACAAATGCCGTGGCTCTTACAAGCTTGCGAAATGCCGGCACGTACTGCTCCATCGCCAATGCGATCTGCAGATGGTGCCCGGGCACCGCTTCGTGATAAGTAAGCGAAGGCATCTGGAACCACGGCTGATCGGTCGTGGTACCGGCGTAGAATACGCCGGGCCTGCTGCCATCGAACGACGGTCCGATGTAAAAGCCGCCGAAATCATCCGCGATGACGACAACATCTGCTGCCGGGAAAATGTCGAATGCCTGGTCCAGGTTCTGTTCCGCGATCGCAATGATCCCTTCGAACGTTGACAGTGCGTTCGCCGCAGGAATGATACCGCCGTCATCGGTAACGCGCGCGAACAATTGCTGCAACGTTTCATTTTGCGGATATCCAAGCTGGTCGAAAATCAGTCGCATCTCGAACTGGATGCGTTGCAACTCGTCAAGACCCAGTTGATGAATTTCCGCTGCGGTCAAATCGGTCGTCGTGTGATGCCTTAACAGGTAGGCATAATAATCATTGCCGCGCGGGAATTGGCGGAGGCCAATGGACGGCGATGCGTTGCTCAACAAACTCTGCATGGTCTGAAGCAACTCCTGATATGCAGGTATTACGCTGTTGATCGTTGCTGTACGGGCAGCGTTACGCAGGTTTTGACGATCGGCGCTATTCAGGCCCACGATGGTGTCGAGCTTGTCGCTGAAACGGGTGAAATAGGGATTGGTATCGACGCTGCCCTCGGCAAGGTTTGCCACCTGATTGAGGGCAATTTGCAATGTCAGTGCCGGCTCGATGATGCCGGCGCCGCTTTGGCGTATCAGGTGGTCCGAAACCTGGCTGAATTTCAGTGCAACAGCGTTCAGTCGGGTTACGTAATCCTCCGCGTCCTGCTGTGTTGCCAGTGGATGGATATCTGTGAAGAACTGACGGGTATCTTCCTGCACGCCGAAAATCGAATAACTTGCGAGGAAGTCGTAGTAAATGAACTCGAGTCGATCGACGACATCCTGCAGGTGCCACTGGTATACATCAAAGTTCAACTGCGCATCGGCATCCAATGCCGACCGGTCATAAGTCTGCAGTGCATCCAGAACCACCTGGTTCATGGCGAATGTATCTCGTTGGTAGCTGTCCGACAGGTCGTCTAATCCGACACGATCCAATGGAAATATGTCGGTCAGTGCCTGCCATACGATGGTCTCCGGGCTACGCGAGACGAGTGCCTCGTATGATTCGAAGTAGAACTGGTCGAGTGCCAGACCCTGCAGATCGGCCGCCAGCTGCTCAGCGACGGTCGGCCCGGCAACGGGTGGATTGCTCGTCGCGGGAGGACTGTCGCCGGCGCCGCCTCCGCCGCAAGACGTTGCCAGAATCAGGAACAGTGATGCAAATAACGACTTTTTCATTCGTTTTACGTCGATTGACTTCAATGGCTGAAGTCATTAGGCAGGTCGGGCGGTAAATAGTTCGGTTGTGGTTCTGCACCGGGGCCGTCAATTCCAAGGAGTGGCATAGTACTGATGCCATGCGCTTTGGAGTAACATTGGGGCTATCCCTGCATATAAAGTGAAAATGCCAGGATGACCGAGCATCTCCGACAGGGTTTCAGATTGGGTGACTATCGCATTCGCCCCTCAACCGGCACGATCACTGGCCCGGGCGGGACTAACCACGTGTCGCCAACTGCCATGGACGTCCTCGTGTACCTGGCACAGAGATCGGGAGAATTGATCAGCCGCGAGCAACTGATCGACGAAGTGTGGAATGGCAGCCAATCCGGAGAAAGTGCTCTAACGCGGTGTATCGGGGACCTTCGGCATACTCTTGACGATCACGCCGATAATCCTCGTTATATACAAACCCTGCCGCGACGCGGCTATCGCTTGCTGGCCAACGTGTCGGCGCCCGCCGAAACGGGCGCAGACGCAGCCATCGTCCCATCACCTGGGTCATCGCTGTTGCCAAAGGACAACTTCCGGGAATTCTTTGAAGAACTGCGCCGACGACGTGTCATCCGGGTGGCGCTGGTTTACCTGGTGGCTGCCTGGCTGATCATCCAGGTGGCACAGACAACCTTTCCGGCGTTGTTGCTGCCCGACTGGTCGATCACGCTGGTGGTTATCCTCGTTGTCCTTGGTTGCCCGGTTGCCCTGATACTGGCTTGGGCGTATCAGGTGGAGTCGCAGGGCTCGGACCAGACAGCAACCTCCGTGCATTACGTTCTGGACAAGAATCGCAAAATCGATTTCGTTATTATCGCAGCGCTTGCCGCGGTTGTGGTGATCCTGGGCTACGAACTGTATGTCAAAGACACGCCACCAGCGCCTCATGTCGTTGTTGATTCACCATCGCCCACCTCTGCTACGACCAATTCCGTCGAAATGAGTCGTCCATCAATCGCAGTATTGCCCTTCCTGAATCTGAGCGATGAACCGCAAAACGAGTATTTCGCTGATGGCCTTGCTGAAGAAATTCTGAACCTCCTGGTCCGCCTGCGGGAGGTTGATGTCGCATCCCGTACCTCGTCGTTTTTTTTCAAAGGGAAAGATGTCGATATCAAGACCGTCGCTAAGCACCTCGGTGTGGGTAATGTCCTGGAAGGCAGCGTAAGGCGGCAGGGACAAAAAATTCGTGTGACTGCGCAGTTGATCGAAGCAGAAAGCGGTTTTCACCTGTGGTCCAATACCTACGACAGGCAGGTGGAAAACATCTTCAGTATTCAGGATGATATTGCGCGGCAGGTCGTCACGGCGCTGGAGATCGTACTGACAAAGGATTCGGACGCGTTGCTCGAACGCGCACCTACAGATAGCGTTGATGCCTACGAATACTACCTCCAGGGCCGCGATTACCTGCGTGGACAACATAACGAAACCCGCCTGCAAAGCGCGAGAACGCTTTTTGATCGCGCCATTGACATAGATAGCGACTTCGCCGAAGCGTATGCGGGCTTGTGTGATACATTTCTTGCTCTTTACAAGCGCAGCCGTTCGACCGAGTTCTTCGAACAGGCAGAGCGGGCCTGTCACCGGGGACTGACACTGGATATCGATGCGGGCGACGTATATACCGCGCTCGGCAATCTGCACAGGATCTCCGGTCAGTACGAGCAGGCGGAGGCCGAATTCGAGCAAGCCATTGCGCTCAACGGCATGAATGTGGATGCCTACGGTGGTCTTGCGGATACCTATAAACAGCAGAACCGGCTCGAAGAAGCGGAAAGAACCTATCAGCAAGTGATTAACATTCAACCGGGTTTCTGGCGCGGACACCTGGAGTTGGGCGGCTTCCTGTACTATGCGGGCCGGCTTCCGGAGGCCATCGAGTCGTTCGCACGCGTAGTCAATCTCACGCCTGATAATGCCAGTGGGCATCTGAACCTCGGCTCATCCTATTACCTGCTCGGCGATTTCGAGAACGCGGCGGCTGCGTGGCGCAAGTCTCTCGAACTCGAGCCATCGGCCAGAGCCTATATGAATGTTGGCTCCAGCTACTTTTTCCTCGGCCGGTTTGACGAAGCCGCCGATATGTATCGGCAGGCGAGCATACTCACTCCGGAAGATTTCGAAGTCTGGGGGTCGCTGGGTGATGCCTACCGGTACACGGATAACAACAATGCGCGTGCAAATGATGCGTATCAAACGGCGATCGATCTCGGAGAAAAACTGCTTGATATTAACCCGTCCGATGCGCTTACCATGGCGCCGCTGGCACAATATTATGCACACATCGGCGATTCACAAAGGGCGACGGAACTGATCACGGAAGCAGAACAAATCGAGCCACAGAATATGTATGTGCAGTATTTTTCAGCTATCACCAACGCAAGTCTGGGCAATGGGGACTTAGCGGTATCGGCAATCGACAAGGCGGTAGAACTGGGTTATCCGACCCATCTGTTGGCACTGGATGCTGGTCTGGCGACGTTAGCCGATGACGATCGCCTCAAAGCGCTGTTTGACAACAGTAGCAAGTGATCAAAATGATCAATCAAGAACAACAATGAGGACAACGATATGAAAAGGCTACCTTCGAAAGACAATGCGAGGCGCGGAGTCTACATCACGGCAATTCTTTCGACACTGGCTGTGATGACGTCGTGTGCCAGCACCACGACCAAGGTGCGCCCAACAGCGTTAGGCGATGGGAGTCCGGGTAACCCGTGGGTTGTGACCATTCACTTTGAAACCCAAACTTCCTGCACAATCACTCATGTGACGGAAGATCCCGCGACTTGCCCGAATACGCAAAAGTCCGGGTTTTGCGTTGGGCGCAACAAACGCATTCGATGGGTAAGCGATCCCACAGGCATCAAGTACGACATCTACTATGATCCCATCCAGGGACAGCCTATGCACTCGAATGCCAATGGCATCATGAATAAGCACATCGACGCAGCGGCGCCATATTCGCTTTACAAATACTCGATTCTGCGAGACGGTTGCGATTCAACAAAGTATACGCACGACCCGCACATTCGGATAGATGACTAGCGGAACCTGATCGGGGCCCGGCAAGCCCCGGTCTCCAGTTCAGGAAAACGGGGACAGCCCCCGAAAGTCGTATCTTGTAGCATACGGTGATGACAGCCATGAAGCCCAGCACGCTGCGCATCGGCTATCGCTACCGCCCGAAGCGGCTTGCATCTCAGTACCACGCCATCGTCATCGGCTCCGGCATCGGCGGCCTGACGACCGCGAGCCTATTGAGCGAACTCGGTTGGAAGGTCTGTGTGCTCGAGCAGCACTACACGGCCGGCGGCTACACCCACTCCTACGAACGTAACGGTTATGAATGGGATGTCGGCGTGCATTACATCGGTGACGTTGGCACCCGCACCCGCACCCGGCGGATGTTCGACTTCCTGAGCGATGGCAAACTCGAGTGGGCGCCGATGGACGCGGAATACGACCGCTTCTACATTGGCGACAAGGTTTTCAACGCAATCGCCGGCAAGCAGGCATTTCGTGACAACCTCGTTGCCCGCTTTCCAAAAGAAGAGCAGGCGATCGAGCGCTATATGGAATTGCTTGCTGAAGTCAGTGGGGCACTGTCCGTGCACAGTATGGGACGGGTGCTAAAGCCGTGGCAGCGCGCCGTCGCGGCGCCGTTGCTGAAGTGGCGTACACCTGCCTGCCTGTATCGCAATACCTACGAAGTCTTAAGTGAACTGACAGACGATCAGGACCTGATCGCGGTTCTGTGTGGTCAGTGGGGCGACATGGGTCTGCCACCGAAGCGATCGGCGTTTATGGCGCATGCCATGATTGCTCGCCACTATCTGTACGGTGGCTATTACCCGATAGGCGGCAGCTGGCGCATTGCCGAGAGCATCATCCCGAAGATTCAGCAGGCCGGCGGCGAGGTGTTTACCTACGCCAGGGTGAAAAAAATTCTTGTCGAAGACAGCAGGATCAGCGGCGTCGAGATGCAGGATGGCCATCGTATTGACTGTCCCTGTGTCATTTCGTCAGCGGGCATCGACAACACCTTCAATCACCTGCTCCCGGCCGACGTAACGCAAAAGTTTGCTTACGATCGCTTATTGCCGCGTGTGCGACCGAGCATTGCGCATCTTTGTGTGTACATAGGCCTTAAGGAAACGGCGGCACAACTTGATCTGCCGAAAACCAACTTCTGGATTTACCCGCACAATGATTTCGATGCCGCGGTCGAGCAGTTTGTGCAGGATAAGGACGCAGCGTTTCCGGTCGTCTATATCTCATTTCCGTCCGCCAAGGATCCCGACTATCTCAAGCGACATCCGGGTACGGCAACGATCGAAATCGTCGCCCCGGCACCGTACGACTGGTTTGAGCAATGGCGGGGTACTACCTGGGGCAAACGCGGCGAGGAGTACGAGGCATTCAAGGCCGAGCTCGGGGAGCGCCTGCTGCAGCACCTGTACGACAAGCTGCCGCAACTGAAAGGCAAAGTCGATTACTACGACGTCTCTACACCACTATCGACCGAGTGGTTCGGTGGCTACCGCTACGGTGAGTTGTATGGCCTGGATCACACGCCGGAAAGGCTTAAACAGAAATGGCTGCAGCCGCGCACGCGCATCCCGGGTTTGTGGCTTACCGGCCAGGATGTACTTACCTGTGGTGTGACCGGCGCCATGATGGCCGGCATGCTGACCACCATGGCGATGGTCGGCATGCGGCGCATGACGCCGCTGATGAAACGAATCTATGGGTGATCGTTGATTGAATCGCCCCGGATTGACCGGAGACTCCATTTCACAAAGTGAAAGCACAAGATATAAGGAAAATCCTGAGAGGCATGGCTGATCCTGCGATCGCGGAACATTCCCAACGATTCTTCAAGACCGGGAAAGGCGAGTACGGCGAAGGAGACAAATTTCTCGGCCTCCGGGTGCCCGTGATCCGGCAACAGGCGAAGAAGTATCAGGATATATCGGTGACAGAAATTCAGCGCCTGCTGAAATCCCGTTTCCACGAAGAGCGTTTGTGTGCACTGCTATTGCTGGTCGGCAAATTTAACAACGGTAGTTCAGCGGAAAGAGAAAGGCTCTATAAGCTCTATGTTGGAAACACCCGGTACATTAATAACTGGGACCTGGTTGACAGCTCGGCATCGTACATTGTCGGCGACTACCTTGCGGACAAAGACAAGCAGCCACTTTATGTTCTTGCCAGATCAACAGCCCTTTGGGAGCGACGGATCGCGATCATGGCAACATTTCATTTCATCAAGCTCGGGCAATTCGACCATGGGCTCAGGCTGTCGAAAGTACTTGTCAACGACCAACAGGATTTGATTCACAAAGCCGTGGGCTGGATGCTGCGAGAAATCGGAAATCGTGACTGGAAAGCTGAGGAAGCGTTTCTGAAAACCCTTTACAAGAAGATGCCGCGTACGATGCTGCGATACGCAATCGAGAAGTTTCCTGAGCGCAAGCGGCAGCGCTATCTCAAGGGACAGGTGTAAAGAACTTTACTTTTTTGTTGGGTACAGAGATACGATCCCTGCTGACCCGGCGAAGTCTGCCAGCCAGGGTTGGCACGTCGATTTGTATCCGAGCTAACGATCAACTGATGCGCTGTGTCCGTGTTACTGTGCATGCGCGATGATCATCCACCACAGATTACGGCGCCACATCCTGATCATTGGCACGATTATCATCGTGGCCGGCCTTATTGCCGCATCGGATACGCTGCACGATAAAAGTGCAGAAATCATCATCTGGACCGAGGCCAAGATTTCCGAGGCACCGCTCCTCGGTATGCTGGTATTTGTGCTGCTCGCGATGTTATCTGCGATGGTGGCCTTCTTTTCGAGTGCCCTTTTTGCCCCAATTGCGGTCTATGCCTGGGGTAAGGCGGGTTGTCTTGCACTCCTCTGGATCGGCTGGCTCCTCGGCGGGACCGCCGCATTTTGCATCGGCCGTTTTTTTGGTCGCTCGGTGGCCGCGATGCTTATCGGAGAGGAAAAGATCACTGGCTGGGAACACCAGGTAAGCGAGCGCACACGCTTCGTTCATGTGCTGCTGTTTCAGGCTGCGGTACCGTCTGAAATCCCCGGCTACGTGCTCGGCATCCTTCGCTACCGCTTTCTTCTTTATCTGGCGGCGCTGGCAATCACCGAATTGCCCTATGCCGTCGCCGTCGTGTACCTCGGGGAGTCTTTTCTCGAAGGGGACGCCGCCGTTTTCGTCATATTGGGTGTGGCGGTCGTTCTGCTGGGTGCGTTTCTGTTGCAGATTTTCAGAAGAGTGGCGCGGCGGTAATTTCACGATGGTGGGCGGGCCAGTGCAAGAGCGCCTATAATCTGGACCAACATGAGTAGTTTCCTGAGGTTTCTGGCGCTCGCTTGCTGCGTCATCGCCACCGCCGTTAACGCCGATCAAGGCCCCGCCAGGGGCAAGTTCCTCGTCGCCTCTGAGGCGCTGCAGGGCCCACACTTTGCCAAAAGCGTGATCCTGCTATTGCAGTACGATGACAGTGGAGCCGTGGGGCTGATTGTGAACCGGCCGATGGATGCGGCACCCGTGGAAGCCTTGCCCGAACTCGAAGGCCTGGACAGTTACCGGGGCACACTCTACTGGGGCGGTCCGGTCCGCATGTTCACCATACGTGCGCTCCTGCGCACAGACTCGCCTCCGGAAAACGCTGTGCAAGTCATCGATGCAGTGCATCTGGTACCGCTGGACGAGCCCTTACCTGAGGGCGCATCGAGTGCCTCGAACCTGCGCCTTTTCGTCGGTTACGCGGGTTGGTCGCCTGGACAACTGGAGGCCGAGTTGGCGCGCGGCAGCTGGCACATCCTGCCAGCCACCGAGGAACTCGTGTTCGCGAAGGATTGGAGCAGAATCTGGCAAAGACTGGTGCCACCGACCCAATACCGCGCCGCAATTAGGGTCGGACCAACGTAAGTATCTGAAAAACAATCTAAATCCATTGATATCTGGCCGAATCAGGCCGTTAATTTGTCCATTTTGCCCCGGAAAACGACTTCCTTAGGTGTTTCCGCGGAATATCGAGGTAAATTTAACGCTTGATCGCGCTACAGCAATAATTCTTCATCAATACGATGAAAAAGGCTGGCGGCGTCAATGAGTGCGTTGGCGGTGAGCGCTGGCACGCCATAGACTTCAGCTCTGACGGCGTAGTCGCCTCTGATTTTTTTCAGCAGTAGATCAAAGTCCCCATCGCCAGACAACAACACGACGGTATCAACGTCTTTGGCCGCATCCAGCACATCAATGGCAATGCCAACGTCCCAATCGCCCTTGGCGGAGCCGTCGCTGCGTTGAATATAGGGTTTGAGTTTTACGGTGAAGCCGATCTGTTTGAGGGCATTCTGGAACTTCCTTTGTTTGTCGTCGCCACGATCAATCGCATAAGCCGTTGCTGAAACGATCTCTCCTTCAGCACTGATACGTTGCCAGAGCTTTCGGTAATCAAACTGGCGGCCGTATGCCTGGCGAGTCGTGTAATAGATGTTTTGTACATCGACGAAAATTGCGATTTTTTTCAAGATCGGTCCTGCTGACGGCATAAAAAAAGGGCAAGACCTTAAGGTCCCGCCCTCTTGGCGCTCAACTCCAGGGGAGCTTGAGGCTGGCCTGCAATGCTTGCATCGCAGGCCCTATCGCGAAATCAGATCGCGACGATGTTCTCTGCCTGCGGACCTTTCTGGCCCTGAGTAACAGTGAATTCGACCTTCTGGCCTTCAGCCAGGGACTTGAAACCGTCGCCGGCGATAGCACTGAAGTGGGCAAATACGTCGGGACCCGATTCCTGCTCGATAAAGCCAAAGCCTTTGGAATCGTTGAACCATTTAACGGTGCCGGTAGTAGTAGACATAGTCATTTCCTATTTAATCAAGAGTAATTGAAGCCTTGTTTGACAAGGCCATTTGGCTAGAAGTGTTGCTATTACTTATGAAAAACAGGACGAGGCACTAATGATGGGACATCGAAATGGTGTGCATAAATATGAGGCGAACTTTCAAGCTGGCGGCAGTATAACCGTCATTATCCCATTGTCAACGAGTATTCCCTGTTAATTCAGGTACATGACGGCGGGACGGTTAACTCGGGGTCGGACCTATGCAAGTGCTGGACAAACCTAAGGAAACTGACGCTATAAGCCCGAATTTCGGCGCTAATTGGACGATCTTGCCCCGGAAATCGGCTTGCTCACGTGTTGCGTCTGAGAATTCAAATAAATACTCAACCGAATCAATCAGTTGTGTTGGTCCGGCCCCGGTAATCCTACCAGATCAGGTCTAAATCCAGTTCTTCGAACAGTCGCTGCTTGACCTTTGCCTGCAGTTCGTCTGCGCGACGGTTTGCCTCGGCGTAGTTCTCTTGGCTGCCGGCGCGACCTTCCAGCATCTCGTAAACAGTCCGTGATTGTGCACACTCCGGTGCCATGTTCGCGCACAGAATGGCCATCGACGATGCGTCATCACAATCACCGCGAATCCTGCATGAGATGAGGGACCAGGCGATGGACGTCGTTTCCGAGCGATCCTGACGAATGCCATACTCCACACCCACTTCACCGACCATGCTAAAGGCGACCGAGTGCCCCTCGAGCATGGTGTCTGTCAGGAAGCCAGCCGGCGAATAGGAAAATGCCTCACGTGGTTGTTCGTGTCTGTAACGATAGAAATCCAGCACCAGATACAATCGCGATGTCACGTGTCCGGCCAGGGCGGCGCGGAGTCGCAGATCCTGCCAGCCTGGAAACTCGTTTAATCGTTCAACCAGTTGCCGGCATTTGTGGAAGATGCCTTTGCCGAACACGACTTCTCGTGGTCGCTGCTCGCGGAGAATGTCCTCGAACTCGTCAATATTATCGGACTGGTCGATTTCCGATTTGAAATTCCAGCAATTGTTTATCGCTTCGTAACTGACGACCATCGCCTGTACGTCACCGAGGCGGATTTTCGCCCATTGCTTCTGAACGAGTTCCAGGTAGTTATCCGAATTGACCAGGAAGTCGCTGATCACCTGGTGTTCGGACTTGTGCTGCGGCCACGCTTGCGAGGCGCAAAGGCACAGCAGCAGAATTGCGATGTCAGGTAGCCGTTTCACTGCCCATGCCTCGGAAGTATTGACACGCCTTGTTCTACCTTTCTGAGGCATCGAGCGCAAGGCGCTCTTTCTAGATGGCGTGCCGCACCATTATCCACACGATTGCGACGGCGATTGCAACTAAGACCAGCAGCAATTGCATGCGCCGCGAATGCCGGTTCGTCCCGGTCGGCAGCTCCGCAGCGGAGACATGTTTTCCGGCGGGCGTGATCGACAGGCCCGTTGTCAGGCTTTTTACAAGGAGTACCGCGATCAACAGGACAAATACGGCAACGCCCAGGTAGGCAACCGCCTGAAACTGGCCCCGCGCCTGCGCCGACTCGGATATCACCTGCGCAAGACCCGGCGACTGGAAATCTCCAAGCAGCTCTCCGGCCGCCGAGACACGATGGACCCGATCGTTGTTCCAGTCGCTAATCAGTACCTCTCCGAGGAGCGGCAACAACGCGATGGGGTCGGCACCCGAGGGCAGGGCGACTTTGCGCCTGTAGTGCCAATCATCGTCAAAGATGTAGATCGCGCCTTCGTTCATACCCGTCCGCATATTATTGACCCACCACATATCGCCAACGTGGGTAAAATGACTCGGCCAGGTTCGCTTGGCACGCCGGGCATCGTCTGGTACTACGTCGAATGACGCCAGTTCTTCGGCAAACGCATCTGTGGTCGGGTCGACCGCGCGGATGCGATGGTGATTCGTGTCCGCGACCAGCAGCAGCCCGTCATGCAGCAAAATCTGGTTCGGGAATCTGAAACCAGCAGCAGGCCCGGCCACAGCTTCGCCGTCGGCCGAGTACTTGCGTAGCACGTGCCGTGTGGTATCGCTGATGTAGACGGCATCGCTGCGACGATCGATGAACAGGCCGAATGCTGCCTTGAAATCAATCGCCTCTTGACCGAAGACTGCGCACTCACTGGTTCGAAGATTGCAACGATAGAGGCCTTCCCCGGATGAATCCGGCGTCAGTGACTTGACATTGGTGCGTCTGAAGAATGCACGCAGGTTGTCGCGCAGGGTGCGCGAATCCGCTCCGCGCCGCAACAGCATATCGCCATTGGAGAAAAAGCCGATGGCGCCCAGGACGCGCTCGACATCGAGCTTGCCAAGATCGTGCCGTTCAACAAACCGCCCGGCGTCATCGTGCTCCAGGAGCTGATTCTGTATCTGTATGTAGACGTGACCGGAGGGGTCCGTCAGAAGCTCAGCGGGCCCGCCGATCGCTTTCGCCTGCCCGCTGCCCCAGGTCCACAGGCCCATCGCGAGGATCACGAGAATGATTACCAACACAACAAGGGCCGGATGAATCTTGGATTCCATGATGCGGTTTCGCCCCGGTATCGTTTCAGAAAACGGAATGCGTTACTCTATTCCCTGGATCGATATACTGCCAAACGGCTCAGATTATTACGTGACAGCCGTCAAATAACCTATCTAACTGCAGAGGAGGCCATTATGCCGACAACCAATCAATCCGCGGTCGTTGACGGACCAATAGCGGATGTATGGAGTCGATTTACCGATTTCCACGATCTCTCATGGGCGCCCAATGTAATCACTAACGTTGAGAAAGTGGGCAGCATCGATGGAAGCAGTCCAGGGGCAAAACGAATACTGAACAATGCATTTCATGAAACCCTGATTGAGATAAACAGCGACGAGTACTCGCTGAAATATTCTATCGATGACGGCCCTTCCCCGGTTTCTAGAGATGAGGTCGATAATTATGTGGGTGCTGTCAAGCTCAGCTCTGCAAAAGAAGGCAACGGAACATTGGTGGAATGGAACTCATCATGGGAATCTAAAAGTGATGATGCCGTAGAGTTTTGCCATGGGATCTATGTCGCGCTTTTGGGGGAATTGGCGAAATCGTTCAAGCAGTAATCTAAACAAAACAGCCAAGCGCTGCGCCTGAGTATCCAGCTGAATTTAGTGCCCAAAACGGCCGATTAAGGCCCATTAATCGGGTGAGATTTCAGGAAAATCTCACTGATTCAATTAGTTCCGGTGGTCCGACCCCGACTCGAAGCGCCACAACCCGGCTTGCCTCGCCGCCGCGAAGGCCTGGTCCAGTTCCCTTTTGCTCGGCCGGCGGTTAATGGCGTCATATTTTCCGGAACACGCCCCAACCTGATGCTGAGGCCGGTACTGGTCCATGATGTTGACGTAGGTGTCCGGCGATATTTCCTCCGCCAACCACTTGAAAATCTTGCGCGAGTCGTCCACATGGTTCGGCATCAAGAGGTGCCGCACCAGCAAGCCGCGCCGGGCGAGTCCGTCGGAGTCGAAAAGCAAATCCCCGACCTGGCGATGCATCTCCCTGATAGCTTCTGCGGCGCGGGCCGGATAGTCCTTCGCCTTCAGGTAGCTCCTGGAGGGCTCGTAGGTGAAGAATTTGAAATCGGGCATATAGATATCTACCAGCCCGTCCATGAGCTTCAATGATTGGATCGAGTCATAAGCGCTGGTGTTATAGACGATGGGTAGCTTGAGACCTCGTGGCGCCGCTGCCGCGATGGCCTCGGCGAGCTGCGGTGCGACGTGCTCGGGCGTGACGAAGTTGATGTTGTGACAGCCACGGTCCTGCAGCTTCAACATGAGCGTCGCGATCTCTTCCGCGGAGCATTCGGAGCCGGCGTGCTGCTGGGAGATGTCCCAATTCTGGCAGAACACGCAGCGCAGATTGCAAAACCCGAAGAAGATCGTGCCCGAGCCGTTCCAGCCTCTTAAACAGTGCTCCTCGCCGCAGTGCGGGAAGGCGCTCGAGACCACCGCATGGCGGCCGGTGTTGCAGACACGCGCTTTGTCGACCAGCCGGTTCACATGGCAGTTGCGCGGGCAGGCGCAACAGTCCTCAAGCTCCTCGAGCGCGGCCTCGACGCGCGCGGGAAATCTTCCTTGCCGGTAAGTCTCGAGATAGGCCGGCTCGAAGTCTCCGATGAGGAATCTGAAATCGACGTACCGAAGAGCGCGCATCACATTGGCTCCAGATCATTAGCCAGTTTAAAACATGAGAAAAAGGCGGTCGAGTCGAGATTTTGGGCAGTTGCGGCTCCGCTTCCGTTGTCACCATTTAAGAATCAATGAGATACGACGACTAATTCACCTTATTTATTCGGAATGGAATTCAGGCCTTGACTTAGTGTAGAAAATACACTATAGTTTGTGTAAGTTTCACACGAAGAGCCGAAATGCCGTATACCTACCGCTACCCGCACCCGGCCGTCACCACCGATATCGTGATTTTCACGATCCGCCAGGACGAGCTGAAGGTACTCCTTATTAAGCGAGCGTTACCGCCGTTCAAGGGCGAATGGGCATTACCAGGCGGCTTCATCAATTTGCAAGAAAGCCTGGAGCAGGGCGCGCGGCGGGAGCTTGAGGAAGAGACGGGCGTCTCAGGCGTGTATCTCGAGCAGCTTTATACCTTCGGCCAACCGGACCGCGATCCACGCGAGCGGGTTATCACGGTGGCCTATTACGCCTTGATCCCGTCCGACAAGATCGAGATTCGCGCAGCCTCGGATGCCGAGGGGGTGAGCTGGTTCGGCATGCAGGAACTGCCGAAGCTGGCCTTTGACCACCCAGAAATTTTGCAGACGGCGCACCAGCGCCTGGTCGCCAAACTCGATTACTCCACCATCGCGTTTCAGTTCATGCCGAAGGCATTCACGTTGACGGATCTGCAACAGGTGTATGAGCTGATCCTGAGAGAGCCGATCGACAAACGTAATTTCAGGAAACGCATCCTGAGCCTGAATCTCATCAAGGAAACCGGCAAAGAGCGCAAGGATGGCGCCCACCGGCCGGCCAAACTCTATCGCGTCATCGACCGTAGCAGGGTCGAGGTCATCAAATAATACAAGGAGGTGCATCATGCTGATCAACTACTACAAAGGCGACCCCAACACCTACGTCCTGTGCCACCGGAACGGCGAACTCATACAGCACGGCGCCGGTATCAACTTCTTTTACCTGCCACAGACCACGTCGATTGCCACCATCCCGCTGGCGAGCCAGGAAAGCCAGTTCATCTTTAATGAAACTACCGCGAACTTTCAGGAGATCTCGATTCAGGGCTCGCTGACCTACCGCCTGACGGGGCCCCTGGAGCTGGCCAAACGCCTCGATTTCACGCTCATCCCGGGGACACACGTCTATCACAGTGAAGACCCGCAGCAATTGGTGCAGCGTGTGGTCAACAGCGTACAGGCACACACCCGAAGCGAGGTCAGCCAGCGCTCGCTCGAACAGGCCTTGACGGAAGTCAAAGACCTGTCCGCGGTGGTGTTCGAAGAAGTAGCCAATGCAGCGGAGCTCAGGGCTTTAGGCATCGTCCTTGAAGGCCTGCATTTCACGGCCGTGAAAGCTACGCCCGATATGCAAAAAGCACTGGAAGCCGACTACCGCGAAAGTCTGAATAAACGCGCGGACCAGGCCATCTACGATCGCCGAAAATCTGCTGTCGACGAGGAGCGCAAGATCCGCGAATCCGAGATGAATACAGATGTGGAGCTTGAGAACCGCAGGAAAGATCTGGTCGACATGCAGGCGAAGAACAGCCTGACGCTCGCCGAAGCCGAAGCCAAGGCCGACGAGCTGAAACTCTCGCCTTATGGCGCGTTGCCGCCACAGGCGCTGGTGGGCCTGGCGCTTAAAGAATGGGCTTCGAACGCCGGTACGATCGAGAATTTGAGTATCACGCCGGATCTCTTGAGCAAAATCGTGTCCTTCGTTTCGGAAGCCAGGCAGTAGCGCCATGAGCACGCCACAGTACGAGAATGTGATCATCGTGACCCGGAAAACCGAGCTCGATGATCTCGTGGCGCGCTTCAATACCCAGGCGCAGGCGAAGTTCTACCTCGAACATGCCGGCCAGTCCTTCGAGCAAATTCAAGCGGCCCATGAGAAACACCGGCAGGTGCTGACGAACGTTAGAAAGGCCGTACCCGGCAACATTAAAAGTCAGCTGATCGACCGGGAACTGGTGCCGCGATTTACCTTTGGTAACGCCGACCTGGTCATCACCGTCGGCCAGGACGGACTGGTCTCCAACACCGCCAAGTACCTGGCCGGCCAGCCCATCCTCGCCGTCAATCCGGACCCGGAACGCTTTGACGGCGTGTTGCTGCCATTCACCGTAGACACGGTGGAAGAACAGCTCCACACGACGTTGTTCGGTCCACTGCAGGCGAAGAAAGTCACGCTGGCCAGGGCAGAACTCGAAAACCGCCAGACATTGCTTGCATTCAATGACTTTTTCATCGGCGCCAGGTCACATGTCTCCGCGCGCTACAAAATAGCAATCGGCGACAGGGAAGAAAAGCAGTCCTCCTCCGGTATCATCGTCTCCACCGGTGCCGGCTCCACCGGCTGGCTGCAGTCCGTTTACGCAGGTGCTGCCGGCGTCATCGAATCCCTGGGCGGGCAGGTTATCCCACCCGCCAACGGTGGGCGCCTCAACTGGGAAACGGAACAGCTGGTGTATTCCGTCAGGGAACCGTTCCCCAGCATCGCTACGCAAACATCCATCGTGCACGGTATGTTCACCGACCAGACACCGCTCAGGATCACGTCGCAGATGGCCAGCAACGGCGTCGTTTTCTCAGACGGCGTGGAAGCGGATTACCTGGAGTTCAACTCGGGCTCGGAGCTGACGATTTCCACGGCGCCGAACAAAGCCTCGTTGATCATGCCACCCGAGCGGGCACCGCAATGAGCAATCTTGTTGGAGCAGGTCCCGACGCGCGGCTACCACTAAACGTGAATATGACGCGATGAACCCCGACGCTTTCATTGGCTGCCTCCTCGGGACCGCCGTTGGCGACTCACTGGGTCTTCCCTACGAAGGATTGTCACCACGCCGCGCCAAAAAACTCTTTCCGGATACCACCAAACACCATCTCTTGTTCGGCAAGGGCATGGTGTCCGACGACACCGAACACGCCTGCTTTGTCGCCCAGGCGCTGATCAGATCCAGAGGCGATGTGAACCAATTCCAAAAACAACTCGCTCGTTCCCTCCGCTGGTGGTTACTCGGACTACCCGCAGGCGTCGGATTCGCGACGCTAAGATCAATCCTGAAACTCTGGTTCGGGATTTCACCGAAAAAAAGCGGCGTCTTCTCCGCCGGCAACGGACCTGCAATGCGCAGCCCTATCCTCGGTGTCGCCTTCGGCCATGAGCCGGAGAAATTGAAGCAATACGTCAAAGAGTCGACCGAAATCACACACTCGGATCCGAAGGCTTATTACGCCGCGCTCGCAGTTGCACTGGCCAGCATCGACCTTGTGTACGCAGAGATGACATGGCGGGACGACTACCTGCAAATGCTGAAATCAGTATTGCCGGACGAAGATGCGCAGGAATTTCACAAACTCGCGAAAAGCGCCGTACTCTCCGCCGCTCACGACGAGCCGGTAGAACAGTTTGCAGAAGCGATCGGCTCGAAAAACGGAATTTCCGGTTACAGCTACCACACCGTGCCCTGCGTGTTACAGGTGTGGTTTCGCCATGGTGATGATTTCGAAAAAGGCTTACAGGAAATCATCAAAGCCGGTGGTGACGCCGATACCGCGGGCGCAATCTTTGGTGCCATTGTCGGTGCGAGGGCAGGGAAGGACCTTATCCCGGAAAACTGGCTCGGCAACATCATCGAATGGCCCAGAACGGTCGGTTGGATGGAACGGTTGGGCAGTGCAGCGGCCGATGCAGTTGGTGAACAGCCTGCAACCGCAAGAACTCCGCGATATTTCATACCGGGCATACTCTTTCGCAACCTGTGCTTCGTGCTGGTAGTGCTGGTGCACGGGTTCCGAAGATTGGCGCCGCCGTATTAGGTGTCGCAAACAGTTTTCAGGAATTGCCGTGCGGCCCCGATTTGCAATCTGCGACGATGAGCAACTCGGTGAGCGCGTGATAGGACCTGGCGTCCAACCCGGTCGCGTCGAGGACTTTTCCCAGCCTGGCGTAGATCGTATTCGGATGAACTGACAGCTTCTCTGCAGACTTCAATACATTCATATCGGCGTTCGCATAGGCACGCAGCGTGTCGGCGAGTACACCATTGGACTTGTCATCCGCCAGCATGAATGGCCCGGCCCAGGAGGGCAGTGCACGCTGGAATTCCTCGCCCGCTAAATGCAGCAACAAACCTCGCGCCGGTATCTCGGCGAACTGCACAACCCGATTCGTGACATCGGCGAGTTCGAGCGCGAGTAGTGCTTCCCGGTGAGCGGAGGGTATCTGAGACGTTGACGGCACGTCATTGCTGACCCCCGCCAGGATTGCGTTGCCGAGCATTGACAGCTGAGCCGCAATTCGCTTCGCGAGAGCAGTGTGTGGCACGGTCCATCCCGAGGCGCGACGCGCATCGGAGAATACGGTCGTGACCTTGTTATCCCGTATATCGACGACGCGGCGAGTTGATGATCCCTCCATTATCTTGCCGACAGAATCTGCGAGGCGACGTGCGCGTGCCGGGTTTTGCATTTCCGCGGGATCGACCGGCTGCGCCAGGACAATGCAAAACGACTGGCGCTGGTCGAGATAACCGGCATCGCGCAATATCTTGGCAACGCGCCCATCAGATTCGTCGTAGCCATCGAGCAGAATGTTGAGTAACTCCGCACGATAGTCGCCGGCGACATCCGCGAGCAACCTTGTTTGCGTGACATAAGCGCTGGCAGAAACCGTGCTGATCGCATCGGTGTATTCGATCGTGAAATCGGCAACGGCCGCGACCACCTGCGGGGCATCTTCAGGGGAGGGTATCGCTGCGAGGATGGCCTCGCGGACCCAGCGCGAAAAAACCTTATGTCCGCAACGATAGGCGTGTAGTGTCGCTTCAAGCGGAAATCGCTGTTCCGCACGCCGTTTTGCATGCATGGCGACAAATTCGAAGTCGCCAACCGCAGCACCGCCGAGCAAACGGATGATTTCATCCGTGTGTTGCGGGGCATGCCGGGCGAGATCCGGCAGGACCTGCGGATTCCGCGACTCCGTGAATGCGGGTATCTCGGCCAGCACCGTCTCAGCCAGTTCGCCGGCAATGGCGCTGGCGCTCTGGCCCAGGTGCCTTACCGCCGCCGGCAGGAAGGGACTGCGACGGAGGCGTTTGAGCGCCTCATTCAGGGCGTCGGTAGGGTAGTCGGGCATCAGCATTCATTGTGCAGTCTGCACATTTACTATGGATTTTTGTCAGTATTTTGACCAATGTATGTTGGGTCTGCTGGTGATAGTCTCTAATCGGCCGGGAATTGGCAAGAATTGCCGGGTTGCTGAAACAAGCGACCGCGCCAGCGCCCGGGACCCATAAACCGAACGAACCAGACGAGGATCTGAAAATGGCGAAATATCTTTTTGTGTATCACGGCGGCTCGCACCCGGAAACCGAGGCAGAAACGGCAGAGGTAATGAATGCCTGGGGCCAATGGTTTGGCTCGATGGGCGATAAGGTTGTCGACGGCGGCAACCCGGTTGGCATGTCATCCACAGTACAAAGCGATGGCTCTGTTGCTGCCAACGGCGGCGCCAATCCGGCCAGCGGCTACAGCCTGGTCGAAGCGGCGAGTCTCGATGATGCATTGGCTACCGCAGGCGGTTGCCCGATTCTGGCGGCTGGCGGATCGGTCGAGGTCGCTGAAGCGATCGATATGTAAGGAATCGGTCCGGGTCACGTAGTAACGGGCCGTGTGCCCTTGTTACTACGTGCACCGGGCTCGCCTGCAACATGTACCCCTGCATAGCCTGACTTTGACAAACCGGGTTCCAGCTACTTTACTAGGAGGGCAAACAACGAAAACAAAGGGGTAGTTCATGAATGACAAACTCAAAAGGGCCTTTTTAAGTGGCCTGTCGACTGTACTCGTCTCCGTCAGCGGTCTTGCCGCGGCAGCACCGGTGCAGGCGGTACACGGTCTCGATGTCGACAATTCGGCGGCGTTCCTGGCTGCGATAGACACGCTGTTCGAATCGGACGATATCGCCGAGCACAAGGTCTCCATCTGGGCCGCGGTATTTGACGGCAGCAGCCCGACGACGCACGTCGTTGTCGAGGAGTTCGACAGCTATGCGCAATACGATGCGCAGACCGCACGCCGCTTGGGAAGCAACGACTGGCCCAGGTTCGGGATGGCCTCGGACGACATCCTGAAATCTACCGGCAGCGCCCTGCACATCCAGCGCGTCGCTGATGGCAGTGGCTGGCGCAACCACGACGCTGCCGCGGTCTTCGTCATGACGGTGAAGGACCCAGCCGCCTACACAGCCGCATTCAGTGAAATGATTGGTGCCGTCGATAACCCGGGATCAGTGCGATTGATGGAGATTCGTGCAGGCGGCATGGGCGCTACTCACCTCGCCATCATCACGGGCGAAAGCCTGGCCTCGGTTAACCAGTATCTGGATGATTTGCTGGCAAGCGACGCCTACCGTAGCTTCGTCGGCAAGATCGGCGAGATACGCAAAATCAGAACCGTGAGCATGTATCGCCGCATCCGAACCCACGGCGATTAAGGATCATCAAGGTAAAGCCGCGCTCCTGCAGTGCTTCCAGGTGCTGCAGGAGCGCCTGCGATGACAGGGTCTGAGACAGAGAAAAATATTTTTGCCGCGGTTGCAGCCACGCTTGGACTGAGACTGCCCGCACAGTCCGACAATCGGCTGCCTGCTACGCTGCCAAACAACGCTGACTTGCGCCGTCCAGGGGCCTTGCATGATGAAAGGCAAGATCATCCTTTTGTTGTTCGCACTCCCGTTCTTTGGTGTCGGTGTCTGGATGACTTACTCGATCTCCGGCAACCTCAGCAACGCCTGGCAGATGAAGCAATGGCAGTCGGTAGAAGCGACCTTGACCCGTGCCGGCTACGAGACCCATTCCGGGGATGACTCGGATACCTATGAAGCGTATGCCGAGTACCGCTATAGTTTCGGCGGGCAACATTACCGCAACAACCGCGTATCGATCGCCGGTGGTGCGGATAATGTTGGCGACTTCCAGACAGACCTCGGAAACAGGCTGAGCCGCGCCATGAACAGCGGCACGCCCGTCGTCGTCTATGTGAATCCCGATAACCCGGCCGAGGCCATCATCGACCGCTCGTTGCGCTGGGGCTTGCTCGGATTCAAATCGATTTTCCTGTTCGTATTCGGCGGTGTCGGACTCGGCCTGATCATTTTCGTATTGCGTGCGAAGAAAGAGAAAGACCTGTCGGCACCGCAGTATCGCGAGCGACCCTGGCTGGCCAACGATGACTGGCAGACCGCGGTCGTGAAATCAAACTCCAAAGCGACCATGATCTTCACCTGGGGCTTCGCCGCTTTCTGGAACCTGATCTCGGCACCGTTGCCATTCGTTGTCTACAAAGAAGTGCTGGACAAGGAAAACACTATTGCACTGGTCGGGCTGCTGTTTCCGCTGATCGGCATCGGGCTACTCACCTGGGCCGTGCGACGCACGCTCGAGTGGCATCGTTTCGGCCCGGCACCGGTGACGCTCGACCCGTTTCCCGGCTCGATTGGGGGACATGTCGGCGGCACCATCGATGTCAGACTGCCGTACGACTTTGCCGCACAGTTTTCCCTGACACTAACCAACCTGCACAGCTATATCTCCGGCAGCGGCAAAAATCGCAGTCGGAAAGAAAGTGCCAAATGGCAGGACACACAGGTCGCGCACACGACCTCCGGTAGCAAAGGCACGCGGCTGAGCTTTCGCTTCGAGGTACCGGAAGATCTGGACGAATCCGACGCTGATCGAAGTGAAGATCAATACACCATCTGGCGTCTCAATGTGCAGGCGGAGCTTGCCGGGGCCGATATCGATCGAGACTACGAGATTCCCGTCTACGCCACGCGCCAGAAGTCCTCGCAACTTTCCGAGTTTTCCATCCAACAGGCTCGCAGCGAGCAAAGCAACATAGACCTCGCGGCCATCAGGAAACTGCTGCGCCTGAGCTATGAAGCCGGCGGCCGGGCGATGCATTTTCCCGTGGGGCGTAATCTGCTGCCGGGGTTCGGCGGCTTCGTTTTCGGCGCCGTTTTCGCGGGCGTGGGCTGGTTCCTGATCCGATATGAGAGCCACCCCATCATGGGTAGCGTGTTCGGCATGGTCGGCCTGCTGATCTTGATCTCTGCCCTGTACTTTGTGCTCAATTCCCTCGAGGTTGCACAGGACGGTGGCGATATCAGGACCGTGCGCCGCATTCTCGGGATCCCCGTCAAACGTCGGCAAATGCGGCGCGCCGATTTCGCGCGATTCGGCAAGGAAATCTCATCGACAAGCCAATCGGGCGGCAAGCACGTCACGCTGTATTCCATCCACGCCGTTGACCGGGCCGGCCAGAAGATGATCGTCGGCGAGGGTTTCGAGGGTGCCAGCCAGGCCGATGCAGCCGCCAACTTCTTCGCCCGCCAGTTCGGTTTGACGCCGCAGGAAAGTGCTACAGATGCCGACATGGACGATTACAACCTGCTTGCCGCCGATTGAGGCTGAGTCGATGCAGGAGGTACTCATCGGAGTAGTGTAGGCGCCTGCATTGCAGGCGACACTTGTATGCCAATAAGCCCTGCGACTCTTGCATAAACAAGCGGTGATGTTTCGGGACTTCTTGAGGCCTTTTTATCTGAATTCATTCGTCAACAGCATTCACGACCAGGAAGATGAGCGCGCATGCCGCGAAAAACTGGAAGGCATCGTCCATCGATCCTCCACCGATTTCCGTTTGCCACATCTGAAAAAGGGCGCCACCGAACACGGCGAAGAACCCCAGCCAAATCACGATGCCCATGCCGCAGCCAACGAGTGCATAAGTCTTGGCGCCGTTGAACTCAGCGGCAGGCGCTTTTCTTGCGCCCCACAGGTCCCAGGCACCTTTTGCGGCAAGCAATCCTGCTGCAAATTCGAGGGTGACCACAAGGACAAGCGCGAGCCATGTCACGACAGGACTCTGAACGACTGGAAAAATCGAGTCCGGATAAACCTGGTGATCCACCGCTCCCAGAACGTAGGCAAACGCCTGGTAACAAGCGTCGAGATTAGCGACGTTCTGGGCCGCGTAAAACAGACACAATAGAGAAATAAATGCGACGAAAACGATCTTCAGATGACGTATGGCCATGGGTACTCCCCCTGATCTTGCCTGGAATCCGTATTTGCCGGCTGGCGCGGATTTATTGCAATTCTATTATTATTTTTCCTCGAGCGTGTCCTTTTTCCGAATACCGGATCGCCGCCGGAACCTCACTTAAGGGGAATCGCCGATCGATCACCGGTGTCACTTTGCCGGCCTGCATGAGGTCACCCAATATGGCCAGGTCATCTTGGCTGAGTTTCGCCAGAATCAGGGCGAGTTCCTGTTCCACGAACGGTGACAACATAAGCGCCTTGAGCGGATTCTTCAAAGGTGCGATCCAATTACCTTTTGCTCCCCCGACCATGACCAAAATACCGTTAGGTTCAAGCGCTTTCCTGTTCGCCAGCAGCGAATGATTGCCAACCATGTCGATGATCAGGTCATATCGTTGCTCATTTTGGGTGTAATCATCCTGAGTGTAATCAATGACGTGATCGGCTCCGATGGATCGAACCATCTCCGCATTTCGTGCACTGCATACGCCGGTCACCTCTGCACCGAATGACTTTGCGATTTGCACAGCGAACGTCCCTACGCCGCCCGACGCGCCGTTGACCAATACTTTCTGGCCCGGTTGCAATTTACCTTTGTCACGAAGCGCCTGCAGCGCGGTAATTCCCGCAATTGGCACAGAAGCCGCCTGCTCAAATGTCATGTTGGCCGGTTTCAGCACCAGCGCCCGGTCCTCAGGAACTACTACATACTCGGCGAAGGCCCCGCTTCTCCCGCCGAATACCTCATCTCCCGGCTTGAAGCGCGTAACGTTTTTGCCAACCGACTCGACCGTACCGGCAAAGTCCACTCCCATGCTTGTGTTAGTTGGTGCGCCCAGACCGGTCCCCAAGCGCATGATGTAGGGGGAGCCTCTCATGTAGTGCCAGTCAAGTGGATTGACGGAAGCGGCAACGACCTTTACCAGGACCTCATCGTCCGCGGGCGTCGGCTTTTCGACGTCTTTAAACTCGAGCACATCGGGTGAACCGTAGCAACGATACACAACGGCTTTCATCAGCTCCGTTTCATCTGAGACTGCAGGTGCCGGTCCGCAGGCAGAGTCGTAGCTCAGAGTAAGAGCCAGTGACAACAGCGCGACCCCCAGGAAAATCAGTATACCGCTCGCGACTTTGTAACGTAGCTTCATTGATCTGTCTCCCATAAACAGGGGGTGGACGCCTTTAAACCTGACCGTTGTGTCTATCCTACATGGTGGTCATCAATTACGCATATTGTCCCCAAAAACGCCGGCTTTGTTATGGCGTGGTGAAGATCAGGCTGCAGCAGGTAGCTGCGCCTTCAGCCTTTTGCAGCTCCGACATGTCGACAGGTAGCACATCGATGCCGCGGGCGACCAGTTTTTTCATGGTGAGCGGAAACGAGGAGGGATAGATTACACGTCGCCCCACGAGAAGCGCGTTGGCGGCGTGCGCTTCTTCCCTGTCGACCTCGATCAGTTCGAAGTCCCCGAAAGTAGACTGGCTGATCCAGTCCGAATTGATCAGAAGCGTACCAGGCGCAACGTCGGAAACGGCGGACTTCAAATGCAGGCAATTGGTCGTTTCTACTGACTTCACGGAATATCCGTAGTTCGCAACGATGTCACAGAGCTGTTCGATGCCGCTTTGGTTCGATCGTGTGGAGAGCCCGGCATAGATGACTTTGCCGATGCGGAGCAGGTCACCGCCGTCCAGGGTGCCCGGCGGCTGGATTGAAGCAAGCGTACGGTATTCTTGCAGAACGCGTTCGACGCCTGCGACTTCCGGTCGTCTTGATTCAGCCCCAGGCCGGCACAACACAGCGATCTCATCAAGTACAATCGCGGTGTCCTCGATAAATACGGAATCCGCCAGACCCGGTTCCGTTGGAACGGTGACGACCTCGCAGCCGAGGGAAGACAACAGCGTTTGATACTGCTGATGTTGTTGCAACAGAACGTCAGCGTCGATCTTGACTCTCGGCAGGAAAGTCAGTTCGCAGCGGCCGATCGCGGGATTTACTTCACGTGTAATGGCAGTCAACAAGACATGGTCTCCGTTTCGTTTGTATTGGAGTAGCTATTCCTTATCGAACTTGAGGTAATGATCAGCGAACATTGCTTCGACTAACGGTGCCTCGTGGTCTGTTACGACCGGGTTATCCCAATCTGTGCCAGCGAAGGCCTCGAGTGCATCCAGGTCCCGCCATAACGTAACCATCACAAATTCCCGTGCATTCTCGCCGAACGGCTCTCCAGGAAAGTAACCCAGCATCCCTTCGGAACTCTCCAGCCAGGGGATGGACTGATCCTGCACCATCCGTTTAAACTCCGAAACCTGGTCCTTTCGAATCTTTGCACGAAAAATACGGATGATCATTCGTTTATCCCTCGTTGATCCAGACCTCGAACCGAACAGTGTAACTGTCAAATTCACGTTCGGACTCGATGTCGCCTTTGGGTGGCGATCTCAGCCGATCGATGCAACACATGCATTTAATCTTTCAGAATTGCCACCCTGACCGGCAGCTTTTACCCAGTACGGTCATTCAGGTCACTGGAAAAGCTATTCCGGGAAGGACCCAAAACGGCCAATACCAAAAGTTCGCTTGTGAAGGCTTCACCGCATGCCTAGTTTCTTGCCACGCTTAAGAAGCTTGACGGCCTCGTCTAGTCGGTGTTTCTTGGTTTCTGGTCGTTTGGCGGTCGCAATCCAAGCAATGTACTGTCGTTGGCAGGATGGTGCGAGAGATGTAAAGAACGTCGCAGCTTTCCCGTTGCGCTTCAATCGTGCATCGAGTTCAGGCGGCATTGAGAAATTGGTGTGCGCGTTAACGGGCTCTGTCCATCTGCCGTTCTTTTTCGCTAGTTCAATTGATTTCTCGCCGGCTGGTGCCATCTGACCAGCCTTTAGCATGCGCTGAGCCCGTTTCTTGTTTGACGTGGACCATTTACTGTCCGACTTTCGGGGGGTAAACCGGTGCATGTAGCGGTCTTCGTCGATTGAGCGCTTAACGCCATCGATCCAACCGAAGCAGAGAGCTTCTTCTACAGCATCATTGTATGAAACGTTCGGTTTTCTCGTGTGTTGCTTCAAGAAGACAAGCCACACTTCGGTCTCTTCGGCATGATTCTCTTCCAGCCAATTTCGCCATTGCTCCCGGTTTCTTGGTGTGTATCTCATCGCGGTGTTCGAGTGGCGGGCCTTGTAAGAATCGAATTTCTGACCTGAGGTAATGTCCCCGCTGGGTCATCTCCTGCCTGTCACCATCCTATCAGCTCTGCGGCATTCGAGGAGCGAAACCAAAGGTCAATTACAAGCGGTCCACTAAACCCGGGCAAGACCATTTGCGCACACAGCAGTCATCCAACCGGGTAGAAAAAAGATGCCGAGGAGGGCTCAAAACGGCCATTATAAGGGTGACACTAAAGCATAGTGGAAATCAGTCTGGTGTTGAGGGCGCGGATGTCAGTCGCATCGTCATCAATGTAGGTGTTACTGAATATGATAGCCCCCACATTCTCCCCGGGATTAAATTCCATAATCGTATTGACGCCCGGATCTGCCCCATCATGGCCCCAGAACGTACGGCCGTTAATGCTGCGCATGAACCAACACAGACCCCAAATCTTGTTGGCATGAACCCGTAACATGGTGTCAACGGTCTCAGGCTTCAGAATTGGATCGCCATTGCGTAAGTACGCGTTCACATACAGCGCGAGTTGCCGAACGCTCGTACGCAGAAAACCATCCGAATAGTTCGGGTGATTGTACAGACAGTTGGCAACATACCCCGCTGTTCCCATTTTGCCACCAATCACGCCCAGAGATTCACCTCCCCACGTTGGTGCGCGCGCTTTTCCACCTTCAAACCACGTGTACGGTATTGCATGTTTTGAGAGATCGATGTCGGCAAGATACCAAGACGATTGAGTCATCCCCAGAGGCTGGAAAATATATCGCTGGCAATAATCTCCGAAACGCTCGCCGGAGATAAATTCGACAATGTAAGCCAGCAATCCGAAGGCTACGTTGTTATAGGCATAGCGCTCTCCAGGCCCCCACGGATGATATGTTTCTCCTGCGTTATGAAATCGCCCTCCCGGCTTGAAGTATTCTTCGAGCCAAGTGCCAAGAGAAATCTCAGGATCGCCGCACACATAATTTCTGGCATATGAAACCCCATCAGAAATGGAGGACATATGCGTCAATAACTGGCGAATGGTGATAGGCGCCTCCGGGTGGACCGCAAAAGGCAGTATCCTGTTTACGTCGTCGTCGAGCGCGAAGGCCCGCTGCTCCCATAGCTGCATCACGGCCGTGGCGGTGAATGTCTTTGAAATTGAGGCAATGTTTTGCAGCGTGTCCAGCCCCATCGGCATTTGATTGTCGATGTCCGCATAGCCGTAGCTCAGGTCGCGAACGATCTCGCCATTCTGAACGAGACATCCCGAAACGCCGGGAATGTGCTTCGAAGCCATGAGATTATCGACATATGTCTCAAGCTCGTTGGTTCCCGAGCAGCCAACGAGAGCAGTCGCTGCTGCACCCTTCATGAAATCCCGCCGTATCATGGTAGCCAAGTATAAGTGGGGACGTTCGCTCCAGTATAGATTGCGTATGTGTGCTTCGGGTTGACTCCCGCCCGTCGCAACCCTGACAGCTCAACGGCAGCTATCGGGTGCAGCGGACATTTATAGACGTGAGTGTTTGCTGAGCGATACATTTTAGCAGACAGGATATGGCTAGTTGGTTGCGCGAATCTCCTGAGCGTAGTCGTTCAGCGTTTCCAAGGCCACACGCGCGCGATCCAACCGCGTACTGTGGACTTCGATCTGCTCCAATTGCATGCTCCGCACATATGGCATCCAGGCGACGAACTGGGGCCGCTCCTGCAGACGCTTTGCTGCGGCCAACACGTTCGCAGTCTCGGGCTGACTTGCTTTCGCTGTTTCGAAATTATTGGGGCTGAAGATGCGCCAGGTGTCTTGTATGAACACCTCCTGCTCATGGCTTAGCACGCCGGCCGCGAGCTCGAAGTGGCGAGATTCGGTCTCAATCTGTGTTGGCCTGAAGTGGATTTCAATATTCTCGATGCGACTATTCTACTTATATGTACGGCCCTGCATGCTGACTCGCAACGCAGGTTCGCGGCTGTTCCGACATACAACCAGCCTCACCGATGCAATAGACCTTCCTACCCGTCTGCCTACGTAGAATCCGGTATTTATTCTCAGGAGAAAGGGCTGCATCTTCTTGTGTGTCTAATTCTACCTGGACCACTTTTGCAGGTGCCAGAAACGAAGGAAAGGGCCCGTGAACGACCAATCATTGTCCGAGCTGCCTGGGGGTGTAAAGATTCTCCATGACCCTGTACGCAACAAAGGTACCGCGTATACCGAGGCCGAACGTACTTCTCTGAAGTTACGGGGCTTACTGCCACCTCGTGTCCACTCACCGGCAGAACAGGAACTGCGCGTGCTCGGCAATATCCGCGCGAAACCGACCGATCTGGAGCGCTATCTTTACCTGGTCGCGTTGCAGGACCGCAACGAGACCTTGTTCTACCGCGTGGTGATGAACCATATCGAAGAGATGATGCCAATAATATACACCCCGACCGTGGGTAAGGCATGTCAGGAATTTCAGCATATCTTCCGCACCCCGAGGGGCTTTTATGTGTCATTGCAGGACCGTGGCCACATCAGGGAAAATATGCAGAACTGGCCACACAAGGAAGCCCGGATCATCGTCGTCACCGACGGCGAGCGAATCCTCGGGCTCGGTGACCTCGGCGCCGATGGCATGGGCATCCCGATCGGCAAACTGTCCCTCTACACAGCCTGTGCGGGTATCCATCCGACCCAGTGCATGCCGGTGATGCTGGACGTTGGCACCAACAACGATAAGTTGCTGAACGATCCACTGTACAACGGGCTTGAGCGCCGTCGCGTCCGCGGTGAACAATACGATGAGCTCGTCGACGAATTCATTACCGCCGCAATGGAGGTGTTCCCCGGGGTTTTGATCCAGCTCGAAGACTTCGGCAATATCAACGCATTCAGATTGCTGGCACAGTATCGCGACCAGGCGTGCCTTTTCAACGACGACATCCAGGGAACCGGTGCAGTCGCTTTATCCGGGATCGCCGGGGCGCTGCGCATCATCGGCGGCAAACTGTCCGAACAGAAAATACTCTTTTACGGGGCCGGCGAGGCTGCAATCGGCATCGCTGATGTCCTCGTCTCGGCGCTGGCAGAAGAAGGAATATCCGCGGAGCAGGCCCGCAAACAGTGCTGGTTCGTCGACACCAACGGGCTGCTGGTGGCGGGTCGAGAGAAGATAGCCGCGCATAAGATTCCTTACGCGCACGAGTATCCTTACATCGCCGACTTTCTGCAGGCAGTAAAGACACTGAAGCCGACCGCCATTCTCGGACTCTCCGGCCAGCCAGGCACCTTTACCAGGGATATCGTCGAGGCCATGGCGGAAATCAACGATCGCCCGATTATTTTCGCGCTGTCGAACCCGACCTCGAAGGCGGAGTGTACCGCAGAGCAAGCCTATACCTGGACCAGGGGCCGGGCAATCTTCGCCAGCGGCAGCCCGTTCGATCCGGTGGAAATCGGGAATCAGACCTTTGTGCCCGGGCAAGGCAACAATGCGTATATTTTTCCGGGAGTTGGATTGGGCGTGATCGTCAGCCACGCCCGCAAAGTAACCGACGAGATGTTTCTGGCTGCGGCGCACTCGCTGGCCTACCAGGTCACCGATTCGGACCTCGAACGAGGTCGCGTCTATCCAGCGCTGTCACAAATCCGACAGGTATCGGCACTGATCGCGAGAGACGTAGCCAAAATCGCCTATGACACGGGGCTCACCGACAGGAAGGAACCCGAAGACATACTTGCCGATATTCATCAGTACATGTACCAGCCGGTGTATCCGCATTACGCGTAAACCGGGCCCGGA